>Ga0157364_1006281_pt1 | contig 12187 bp, 3 predicted proteins | sample AttsexASBM2_FD_111476 | JGI IMG/M metagenome (GOLD analysis project Ga0157364, IMG submission 111476) | Fungus gardens microbial communities from leaf cutter ant in Ribeirão Preto, State of São Paulo, Brazil - Atta sexdens ASBM2 | ecosystem: Host-associated > Fungi > Mycelium > Unclassified ...
ACTTGCAAGTGACTACAACTTTGTGAACAGAATAAAGAATGAAATTTAATAGCATACCTGAAGTTCAGTCACAAGAAAAGACAGGGAACTCATATTTCGGATGGCCAACAATGACGTTGAACACAGATAGTAATTATGTATAAATATTCTATCACATTAGGTAATCCTTTTCGCATTGAACACTCTTGTATTGAAATCAATAGAATGCATGCCTCGACATCAATTCACTACAGTACCATTGCCGCTTTGAGCTCTTCTATCGTCAATAGGTCCTCTTGACTTTCTTCCGGCAAAAGAGTCACTATACGAGTGGTCCGAACCTCCCTTCCCTTTCCTCTCCAATATTTCTCAGATTTATAGCACCAGGCATCTGTTCCTCGAAACGAGATAACCTATACTTTATGCAATTTCGGGTCTCCATGATGGCAGCTCCTAAATGGTATTCAGGAAAGTGGCCATTCTGTCCCTGCCGAATTCCTCTAGCCATCCAACTGGTGCTCGTGAAGGATCGACGTGACAATGTTATGAAAATACTACTCCTCAGGAGAGCTCAATGGGGTAGGAATGCGTGTCCTGAAATATAAAAAGATGCCCGTAAGCTTGTACATTCTGCCACAAATCCTAAACTCACATTCATGATGCACAAGAGATTTATATCACAGTTTGTATGAGAGAGCTCCCTCTGGAAGCCCTAATCCGAACCTTAGAAATGAGATTGATGCTTGTGTGGCGAAGGTCTCTCGGCGGAGCCACAGATAATCATCAACAGTACCGATCCGCTTGGTTTTCCGATCTTCAACTCTTGTATCATAGACTTCATGTACAGGTCAAAATCTGTAATGAGCTGGTTGACACAAGCATCTCCTTGCGTAGACACCAGAAACAAGAAAATGGAGCAAAGCTCCGCAATGAATCGGATCATGATACAACAGGACACTAAAGAAACGGGAAACAAGAAGCTACAGCCTTCTCCTCTCAGATATGGAAGAGCTGGTCATGCTTCTCCATGGCATTCTTGTATCTACAAGCCACATTCTCAAGCTCCACAAGACTCCGGTAGTCAACTGGAGAAGAGCAAGCTCCAGGGTCTGCTTACTAGAAATGAAGGCAATATTGTCTTAGAGCATTAAATAAACATTCTGCTTATTCAAACTTAAGCTGTGATCAGCACAGTATAACTAAGTGATGTTCCACAGCACTTGCAATGAGTTGCTCAAGTGTTATCTGTTTACATTTATATTTTGATTTCTATCTCTCTACTATTTCTGTTTTATTTTTATTTTTTCTTTCTTTTGTTTTTTCTCTTGAATAATGAAGAAGTATGTGACTATGGTCACATGATATGTCACATGGAATGATGTTACCAGACCACAATCACATAATATAGAAGTTAGGAGAATATAGAATAATAATAACAATAAATATAACTATAGTATATTGTTCTTATATAGTAACAACTTAAGCTTCAAAGAGTTTAAGACAAAAGAGAAATCTTATATTAGGATTAACACAAGGGAACTTAATGAAGTATCACATTCCAATCCACAAATAACATCTACCTTCTTATTTACACTCACAAACCTCTTTCAGCATAGATTTATTTTATATCAATCACTCTTTGGACATTCTTGCTGGATGCTCTAACAACTCCATGAATCTCTATCTCTCTATCCAAGAACTATCTAAATCTAGGATAACTATTAGAATAACTGAGGGTAGAAACATAGAGATAGTATTTTAAGCTCTAGAAAAACTAAGTCCATTGACAAGTAATATCTAATATATGACTTACCTCTAGAGAAATCTAAGAGAATAGAATGAGGTTTCCTGGAGGTAACTGCTACTTTAAGTACTCTACTAGTTCATAGCAATTAAATAGAACAGTACTGATATAAGACCAGAATGATGGTATCAGATGGTCAGAGACACTAATGGAAACATCAGAAGGAATGTTCATATTTTTGTAACCAGAGATCAGAGTTGACAATTGGAGTTGACTGTCTCTTACAGTAACTTACTTACAATCTCCATTTTCTAAATAACTATCTTAAATAGAGTACTTGGTATATAAGCTAGTAGTTTTTTTATTAATTCTCTTTTCTTTTATAGTTTAGTTCTTTTTTTTTCTTTTTTGGACTTGGCTAAGGAGTGTGACATGAGATCACAACAATCACAGTCATAGTCAAACAGTCATGTGACTTGTTAAAACACTATTAAAACTACTAGAATAGCTTAGTTATAACTTTAGAGTAAGTTAGAAATATATAGACTAGCTTTTAGAAGTATAAAGTAGACTACTCTGTAGTAGTAACTCCATCAAGTTCTCTTGTATCACTCAATACATAAGTAAACTTTTTCCTTGACACTTAAACCTAAGTTATAATATTTAATAGACTAACTATTCCTAATATTTTTGGTATGGTCTTTAAAATATAATATATAACTAGTATAACAAGTAGAAGCACAGTATATAAGCTGAAGCCAAAGGTTATTTGATATCTATTTTCTGTATATTCCAGAAAAAGTATATTACTTATCTATCTTTCAAGAAGAGTTTACTATAGATCTTAGATACTAAGATATGAACTATATCTAACATGAACTGTATCTAATATGAGGTTTCTATTACAAAGTTGTCTATTTTATATACTACTCAGTCCTGGTCTGTATGTATTTTATACTAATTTACCCTCAAGTATTATCTAAGTCTTTTTAGTAGTTTTTACAATATTCTCTTTATCAAATAATTATATGACTATGACTGTAATAAGATACATTTTTGTGTGAAATATGTTATAATTTATGACTATGTGACTGTCACACATGATATTATATCATATTCTCTTAACCAAGTCTAAATAAGAAAAGAAAAAACTAAAAAAAGAAAGCTAAGCTTAATATTCAAAACTCTAATAGTAAGACTTATAGAGAATATATAGATATTAGAGTAGGATTATTTATTATTAGCCCAGACCATGATGTACTTGTATAAATAACACAGTAATAAAGTAAGAACTCCTTGTTGAGTTCCTTTTGTAATTCCTACTAAATCTACCTTAAGATTACTACTTGTCAAGATCGTTGACAGTGGACTTCATTTATTTTACTTTCTCTCTTTCATTTTATTTTTATTTTTATTTTATTTTCTATTTTTAGAACAACTCGGGTTAGGGTTTATCAGTCACACTGTCACAAGTTGATGGCCAAGTCATGAGACTGATTACGGGACTCAGAGAATAGAGTAGAAGGTTCTGGAATAAAGTGACGTCATACAGCATAGACAACACATGTTGGCCTCATGTCATACACATGGTCATTAGGGTAGGGTGCACAGTAGTAAGCATGGACCATGAGTAGTAGTATATAAGATAGACCACTTTGTACTAGGAACTCTATTGAGTTCTCTTGTGTTTCTCTGATACAAGAGTTGTTTCATTGCTTAACCCTTTGAGCTTTGAATCACAACACTACTTGAGTTTCAGTCTTGAGTTATCTTGACTTGTGATTACTATAACTATTATTAACAAGTTCTAATTATATATTACTTGTCTTATATTACTCATATCTATTAGACACAGTTTATACCTTAGCATTCAAAATCCTTGTAATAGACCTTTAAAAGATAGTTTTTGGTCAATATTTTACTATCTAGTGCTTAATTGCAGTTCATGTATCACATTCTATGTTTTGATCTCATTCCTCCCAACCCATGAATAACCACTTATCCTTCATCCACACTTTCTAACCTCTTCTAGTATGGATTATACCTGTTTATTTCATCTCAGATATCCTTGCTGGTCTAATATAACTCCATGGATCTCCATCCCCTAACATCCAGAGATTACTAGTGATCAGGGTAACTTGCTTAGTAGTTATATTTGAGATAGCTACTCTAGGTGTATTAACTAGTATATAAAGTCTACACTATAGTAGTCACTCTAAAAATCAACTAAAACTAGCACATCTTTTCTGGTATTAGTAATAACACACTTTACTACCTTCTAGTAATTTTCCACCCTTTAAGCCTCCAAGTCTTTAATCCAAAACATACTACCTATGTGATTTATAGAGATATAGCATATAAGTTAAAGCCAAAGATCATTCTGATCTATCTTTTACATTCTCAAATAAATCCATAGTTACTTAATTTGGACTTCTGAGATACTCTTCTAGATCTCAGATAATAAGGTGTGAATCATGTTTAATACTATAGCAGACTATCTATAACAAGTAGCCTATAATTTTTATCTTAGAAGACAGAAAAATCTCTTATAAGTAGAGAATAATACTAACAGAGTTAATAGAAATTGAAACAATAAAGATTACTTATAACTAAATTACCAATTATATGCCCAAGTCTACAGTCAGACCAAGAATACAGAGTAAGAAGAAATTGAGGGTGATAAGACTAGAAACAATATTTATGAAAACAGAAAAGCAAACTATTTTAGCACTTATAGAGGTTTACAGAAAAAGAGAGATTATTCTTGAGGAGAGAAGATAAAGATAATTGGATACTCCTTCAAGAAGTCAACAAATAGAAATAGATCAATTAAGAAACTGTAAGCAAATATAGAACAGTTTACAAAGATATGTTGATGTTTTTTTACCTAACAATAATCATACAGACATTAGGTGTACTCTGTAGGGAAAAAGTGCTTGTTATGATCACTGTTAGAATCATGAATGATAGACTCTATTTTATTTTCATTTTATTTCTCATTATTATTTTCTTTTCCTTTTATTTTTTATTTTAGAACTTAAAGATAGTGTTAGAGTAACTAGTGTTAGGAACAGACCAGCTACTGAATCAGTTACACTAAAAGTGCACAATGTCAAGCTTAGCTTTGATATCTGGCTGGTGCTATATATACACTTCATACTGTACCCCTGACAGTAATATCAGAATTGAAGATGATAAACTTAGTTTTTATTTTATTTTATTTTATTTTCTCTTATGTTTTATTGTTGATCATAAGACAAAGAAGACAAAGTGTGACACTGTCACATAAGTCACATGCTCACATGACATGATGGAACAACATAGAAGGTCCTAGAAGAAGATAATATTATATGGTATAGTTAACATATGTCGATCTTAAGGCAAATACATGGTTGTTTAGGATAGGGTTGAAGAAGTGTAGCATGGACCATTGTTAGTTTGTATATAAGATAGAAAGTTGGATTAGGAACTCTATTGAGTTCTCTTGTATTGCTCAATACAAGAGTATGTCTTTTACTCAATACAAAGTTTAAGTTATAACAACTGGATAGAAGGGCCTAGCACTTCAAACCTCTAGGAAATCCTAAGTCTATTGTCCAAGAAATACTAAACTATACACTCATTTCTAGAGAATCCTAATAGAACAGAATAAGGATTCCTAAAGGTGAAAACTACTCTATATATCAATAGATCTATTTTAATGTGTTATAATTCCAGTTACATAAGTAAGGAATGATGATACTTAAGTAATCAGGAATATTTTAGAATAGAGTAACTAAAATAGAAGAGAGCTAGTATGCAAGAAAGTAGATAATACTAGAAGATTTTGAAAGACTACAAAGTATTATAGAAGAGAGAGAAAGTATGGAAAAGTAAGTTTAATAATATATCTAGATGGTTGAAAGTATTGGTATGCAGCATAAAGAGGTCTAGAGCATGGAAAATTGGGAAATTGGATAAGTACAGAAGTAGAAAGAGGTTATAGATTATAGATCAACTAAAAAACATGAAAGAAAAAGAGCTTGAAAGAGTTTATTTTCTTATAAATAGAATTAGTGTGATGTTACATGTAACTGTTACAAACTGTTACATAATGTGACTTGGTGTCACAAATCAGTCACAAGCACACAATGCTGTTATAGTCACAAATCACATGATCACATATCATAATGGAATATTATAGAAGGTTTTAGAAGAAAACAACATTATATAATATATTCTACATATGTTAACCTTAAGGATAACATATGGATAGGCTAATGAAAGTATAGCATGGACTAGTAGTCTAGCATATATAAGATAGACAGTTTTGTACTAGGAACTTTATTAAGTTTTCTTGTGTTATTTAATATAATATTTCTTTCTTACTCCAACTCTAAGAGGTTTGAATTATAATAATTACTACCTTATGTTCTATAAATGTTCACCTTATATTTGTTATAACTTGGACATATATTGGGGTTTGTTTATCTTTGACTCATATTTACTATACTTTGCATCTGTTAGAATTGAAGACAATGGGCTTGGTTTATTTTTTTTTAATTTTTTAATTTTTTAATTTTTTCCATTTATTTTTTTATCTTAGACTTAGGATCTGTAAGGAGACTGGCTCTTCTGAGACTTTTTTCTTCTTAATTTTTTAGCTGATCCATATTCTGTGATTTTCTCCCACATTTTGTTATATACTACCAAAATCTATCTAACCCTATCTGATTTTATCATAGATAACACTCACCAACATCTACTCTCCATAAAAATGGATATTTCTCTTCTAGTATACACTACTCTTCTAGTGTAGATCAATCTAGCTCTATTTAGGGTCAATTACTCTATAATTGAGTACATGGCTTTCTCCTACTCTCTATAGAACTTTTTGAGAACTTTTAGTATATATAGAGTTAATACTTGTCTTCATGAATTCTCAGATATAGTCTTAGTTATAAAGTATCTAGTTGTCTTAAATACTAGTACTTTATAACTAAGACTATATCTAAGAATTCATAAAGACAAGTATCTACTCTATGTATACTAAAAGTCCTCAGAATAGTGTTTAGAGTTGGAATGGAGTATGATCTGCACTAAGAAAGAGTAGGAGGAGTACAAATGTCAAATAGTATATAACACTATCTAGAATACATAGAGAGATTTACTATAAAAAAACCTGACTATTTCTTATAGCTAGCTTAGAACCTTATAGCAAGCCTAGAGTATTTACAACCTGCTCAGAACCATACAGAAAGCTCATAGTATTTAATAATCATTAAGAATTCTGCTCCAAGTATATAGTATTGCTATCTCAAGTTATACTTACCACCACTAATCCTATCATTGTTGCTCTATATTTCCTAGTCTTCTAAGTAATCTTTTAGGTGTGTCAGGTGTGGTTCATATTAGAAAGTGAAAGCCTATAGGATTGACTTAAAGATATATAAAGTATAAAAACTCTGTGCTATGAGCTTAATAATATAGACTTGTTAGAATGATCTTGGCTTTAGCTTGTATGCTGTGCTATTTGTCTGCCACATAGTCATAACTTGAGAGAAATAGATGGAGTCCAAAGTAAGAGTGAGTGCTGATGTTGGTATGTTACCATTGAACACCTGGGATCAAGTTCAATAGAAGTTTATCTTTGTTGATTATTAGACTGATAAATTATAGTGTAACTACTAGTCTTATATACAAGTTAAATATATAAAAAATACTAGAAGGTTTCAGTATATAGCCTTGAGCAAAAGTTTTAGTGGTGAAACACTAAAAGAGGTCAGATAAGAAAATGCTACCATAGAAGACTAAGTTCAATAGGAGTATCTTTGTTATGGAAGACCAGATACCCAAATTGTTGTATTACTATTATGGGAACATGTTTTCAAAATAAGTGGACTTGACATATAATAGTATTCCCCTCTTAGGACTAAGCCTTCAAAGTCTTATTAAGTTTACCCAAAGAACCTATGATGGTGTCTAGTGTTGTGGCAACCACTTATCACAATGACAAATGATAGCACAAGTGAGTAAATCTCAAAGTGGATATGATGTGGGAAGTTCACAAGAGAACTCAACAAGGAGCCTCTTCTTAATTAGAGTTCTATTTATACAAAGTTCTTATGGTCTGTGCTACTAATAATTAACCCTGCCCTTATATTTATGCTCCTTCTTTATGTTTGCCTCAAGGTCGCTATATTATATACATGTGCCCTAATATTATCTTCTAGATCCTTCTACCACCTTCTAGGCCTATGACATCACATTATGTGACATGTCATGTGACTACAGTGTCACATGCCTCTTCATTGTCCAAAAGAAAAGAAAAAGAAAAAGAAAACAAAATTCCTATAAAGTCAGAAAATAAAAGAAAAAGAAAATAAAAATTGTTCATGTCTAAAACATCCCATAACATCTAGGTCAATAATACATAAGAATGGAGAAATTTCTATACAATTATATATTCCCCTACTTCATCAAATATTTCACAAGCTGACACTGAGATGTTAGAACAGCAGCATCAAGAAATGAGACACCAACATGAAGAAGAAAAAAAGCTCTAGTGTTATGATCTAAAGTCCTTATGGTTGGACAGAAGAACAACTCTTGTATTGAGTAACACAAGAGAACTTGATAGAGATCCCTTTACAAACTAATCTACCTTATATACTACTACCAATGGTCCATGCTTACTACTGCACACCCTACTTTAAACAACCATATATAGGACATGAGGTCAATATGTGGTGTTTATGTTGCATGATGTCATTTGTTCTAGACCCTTCTACTTTGTTCTCTATGTCTCATGACTTAACCCTAACCCTATGTTCTAAAAATGGAACAATAAGAAAATAAAACAAAATGAAAATGAAAATGAAAAATAAAATAGAGAAAAACCAAGTCTACTGTTTGTGAACTTGACATCTAGACCCACTTAAAAGAGATAGTAGAAGCTCATTGTCTTAAGTGAGTAGCACAGAAGGTGAGGAAGATTGCTAAGGCCAAAGTGTAGAAAAAAGCTGAAAGGAGACAGTATGTAGAGGTAGAGGTAAAGAAGAAAAAATTAAAGTATTTGAAGAAACTCCATAATGAAGTCTTGACTGAGAAAGCTGCACTTAAAGAGAGTGCTAAAGTTTAACTAGATTGCTAGGACAAAACATAAGAAAATCATCAATATTTTCTCAGAGAATGAGGCTGAGCAATAGCTTGTTGGAAGAAACAAAGTACATAGCAGCATGGTGCAGTGTGAACTACTAGCAACCACTTATCTGTGATGTATACTTCTATAAAGAGCTAAAAGTAAACAACAAAAAAAGATGAGACATATTATTAGAGATGAGCATGACTATCTAAATTTTTCTATTAACTACCTAATTAGGACTATGTGCTTACTAAGTGGAGTGCTTCATAACATAACACACTCTCTCACTTAAGGCTTCAGCTGTTAAGTGATAGAAGTACAAGTAGGTGAGCTTAGAGTATTTTTAAGTCCAGAAATAAATGGAAACAACTGAATAGAACTTGGCCAAGGTTTTTAGTCAAAATATCAGTAGGATTCTCTTTTCCATCAATGTGATATGGTTTAACTTGTTTATTCTCAATTAGATCTTTTATGTAGTAATAGTGAATATCAATATGTTTAGAATACTTTTCTTGTATAGAGCTAAATCTTCAGAAAAGTGAGCCAAGATTATCACTATAAATATGAGGGATTAGAAGATTAAAACTGACCTCATTGAGAAGAATTTTTGCCTAGGCAAGCTGATGACCACAATCAAAGAGGGCTATATATTCAGCCTCAGTTAAAGATAGGACTATAGTCTTTTACTAGTGGCTTATCCAGAATGTTACTCCTTGAGCCATTAGAGTAAAGTAGCCAGTCATAGATTTACATGATTCTGGATCTTGTGCTCAATCTGAGTCAGAATGAGCTACAATAGACTATCTGATACTTGCAAGTATTGAGCAAGTACTTACAGAGGTGTAATCCTGCTTAATAATACTCATTTGAAAGATTTGCTATTTGTTAAGCAAGTTTGACTACAGCAAATCCTATGTTATGATGTATGTTACAACCCAAAGACCTTAAGATGGATCAAATAGGAAAAACCTTATATTAGGTTAATACAAGAGAACTTGATAGAGAACTCTGTACAGAAATATCTATCTTATATATTAAAATTTGATGGTTCATGTTACTACTTCCCTAGCCTACCCTAAAGACCATGTGTTCTCCTTAGGGTCAACATGTGTAATACATATTGTATAATATCATCCTTTCAAAACCTTCTACATCCTTCTCTATATCTCATGACCTGTGACCATGTTATTTGATGTGACTGATGTGTGACAGTGTGACCTTGTCACTCTAACCCTAACCCTAAATTCCAAAATAGAAAAATAAATAAATAAAAAATAAAAAAAGAAAATGTTAAATGAAAAAGCTAATATTCAAGGTTTGTAACTCTGATAATGTGAGCCAATCATCAGATATATTAGAGATCCAACTATTTACTGGTACTTTTGACAAAAATTGGAATTATACTATTTATCATTGGATTTAAACACATAACCTAATAAAAGTGAAGTACTTGTTAGGTTAGTTGTTATATTGAATTATGTTAAAACTTTGGTCAAGTACTCAGACTGGTTTACAAAGATCTTTTGATCTTTGCAGTTACGATTTATGTACATCCCAAGAAACTCTTGAGTTTTTCCAAGGTCATAGTATTCTCATTTCATTATAAATTTTTGCTTCAACTCTAAAAAGAGTGGAGAATCTTTTTAGCTCATGAAGCAAATATCATCAACATAGACAATTGCTATAACCAACTCTCTAGTATTTTTATCAATGAAGTAATATATACTAGCATTGGATTTACATTATTTAAATCCTAAGATTAATATTGACTTAGTCATAGTTTGCTACCAAGATAAGCCAGCTTGCTTAAGGCTATACAATGCTTTGTGGAGTCATCAGAATTTTTTTTATTTGCTAGGCAGCCTAAAACCTTCAGGCTACTTTATATAGATTTCCTCATTCAGATCACTATAAAGATAGGCAGTTTTTATATCAACACTATGGATATCCCAATCTTCAAGAGCAGCAATAACTAGAAATAAGCATATTGTTTCATAGAGAACAACTGGAGAGAATAATTCATCAAAGTCAATTTCCTCAACCTAAGAAAATCCTTTTCTAATAAGTCAAAATCTATAATGACTATCAGACTTAATGTTGAATACCCAGCAATTTTTGATTAATTTTCTTTTCTTAGAGAGGTCTACAACTTTATAGACATTTCTATCCTTAAGTGATTTCAGCTTCTCAAGACAAGACTCAAGCCACTTTTTTTAAATGTTAGCTAGTAATCTAGTGATATCTCCAAGGTTTTTGGAAATTGGGCAAGACTCTATTGCACATTGTGCTAAGAGAAAGCAAATTTACTCTACTCCCCCTTTTCTTGCAAGATATGCTAAGTAACTAGTGATAGCTGGCTTAGCTGATCTACCTATATCTACCTATATGAGATAGAATGTCCATTCTACTTTTATTATTATCAGAGAAACATCTTATATTCTGATGGATTCTTTGCAATTTCTGACAAGCATTTTCATGCCTATTATAGGCCATGTTGGAGTTAGGGAACCCCCCCCCTTGACTGCTATAAAGGGTTCTGCAGAATATTAGTAGGATATTCTTGTTCTTTATAAATATTTCCTTCTCTGAGAGGTATCTAAGTTTGACACTTGGATCTCCTCAATTCAAGACCTTCTTGTAGTGTCTACAGACTAGGTTGCAAAGGTTGTTGAGGGCTGGGTAGTTGCATCTCAACATCAGAGTCAACATCATTTGTCTCTTTAATCTTTACCATGGGTTTTTTAGGCTCTAGAGTAGGTGAGGGGAAATAGACTTATAAGAGAGAGAAGGTAAAGGAGAACAAGTAGGAGAATTGTTTTGAATAGAAGGAATGGGTGTGTGTAGAATAGGTACTAGAGCAGGTTCATCTTTTCCAGAAGAGTTATGTTATGATGGATGTCTCTATTCTACAGCATAGACTAGGTCAAGAGTAATGATGACATGATCAGCTGTGCTGCAATTGTCTCAGTCAGTACCTCATGTAGTAGGTGCTATATTATTGCTTAATCTGTATGTACAATAACTTGTTTATCCTCATGTATTCTAGACCATTTTCTTATGGTTATATCTTATATATAGTATAGATACTATTCTGTATTCTTACACTTTACCACTTATACATCTCTCTTACCTTTTCCTCAAGTCTTTGCCTAAGTGCAACCTAATGTCAAGAACAAAGGAAGTGGACTTAACATTTTTCTATTTTCTTTTCTTATTTTTATTTTCTTTTTGATTTATTTTCTTTTATTCTATCTTTAGAACTAGGGTTAGGGTTAGAGTGACAAGATCATGCTGTCACACAGCAGCTCACATCAGATGACATGGCTACAAGTCACATGACA
>Ga0157364_1006283_pt1 | contig 12186 bp, 7 predicted proteins | sample AttsexASBM2_FD_111476 | JGI IMG/M metagenome (GOLD analysis project Ga0157364, IMG submission 111476) | Fungus gardens microbial communities from leaf cutter ant in Ribeirão Preto, State of São Paulo, Brazil - Atta sexdens ASBM2 | ecosystem: Host-associated > Fungi > Mycelium > Unclassified ...
TTCTTATTATTATTATTATTATAAAATGTGCTTGAGCGCGTTTTCTTGCAAATTAATTTTCTTTAAAAGCCTCCTACAAGAGTTTCATAACTCTCGTCCTTTCGCGTCCCATAAATTGATCACTAAATTTACCTAGTAAATCTACGAACGTTACAAGGTGCTTGACAATCACTTCTCCCTCTTTCTCTCTCTCTCTCTCTCTCTCTCTCTCTCTTTACTTTGCCTTTCTCTCTTTCCCTCTCATCTCGAGAGCTTCCAGCGCATTTATTTAGTGGGGCGCGAAAATGAAAAATCACTCGTATCTCGCCGGCGACGTTTGTTCCTCGCATTAGATACACGCGACGCCGCCGAAGAAAATCGACGAGAATGGATGGGCACCAGGAATACATTGCCGGGTATGTCACCGATAAACTAATGCCTCCGATTTCCTGGCTTCCGCGGCTCAGCTTAACAGAGACATCCCGCGATTACGAGGTGTCTCGCGATGCTACGGTGACTCGACTTTTTCTTTCGGACGTTTAAACGATGATACATTGGCTATACTAAAAACATTACAAGTTAAACTTTCCTGATTAAAAAGACGAAGATTCTATGCGGTTAAAAACCTCTGCAAAACTAGCTGTTTATGTAAACTTGTATAATATAATGTAAATAGTTGTATTGCGGATTTTCTTTGAAAAAAGTAATAATACATTGAAAAATTTTTTTGTCAAATTTAATACATTTTAAGTGTTAAAAAACGGTCCATCCAAATTTTTATATTAAATACAACATGAATGTGTTAGAAAGTGAATATTATGTAAAAAAAAATTAATAACAAATTTATACGAAAATATTACTTTGGCACAACTGGAAAATAAATTGTAAATATATACTATTAAATTAATAGTCGAATGTATTTGAAAATTTAACACAAAAATTTTAACAAAATTCGATTTTAAATTTCTTTGATTTAAACATTATTTTTTAAAGAAAAAATTTCTTTGATTTGTGAAGGTCATTTGCTTGACTTAAACATTACTTTTTTAAATCAAATAAAAAATTATTTGATTTAAAGAAATTATGTTCAAATCCAGAAGAAATGATTTTAAAAAATATATTTTAAAATTAAATAAATTTTATTTGATTTTAAAAAATAATGTTTAAGTCAAGCAGATGACGTTCATAAATCAAAAAATATTTTTCTTTAACACAAATACGAAACTGTGATTTTGACTGTGTAGTTTGTTGTGTTTGCATTATCGATTTTTAAGTGATTCAATTAAATTTCTTCTTCTTTCTATTTAACAACATAATAATCCTTATTGTTAATGTATAAAATTATTGAAACACGTAATACATAAAAAAGTCTACATTACGAAGAAGTTGAAGAGCAACTGTAAGTGGTCGACGAAGGATTTACAAGTGAAGAAATTAAGTACGTCGTCTTTTTCCGATATACTGCGTTTTATCCGATAGTACTGTATCTTAACAGTTTCCGATCGTCCCGTGCGAGCCAATCGCTTCTTCGTTCGATAAGGAAACCCTCAAGAAACACGGGAGAACTGTTTGAAGGCATTAACGACTTTCGGGAGCGATTTTAAAGCGGTGACAAGCGCCTCATACCATCAAGCCAAGCCGCCACTTTCGATTTCCAACCCCCGTACGAATGAGGACACAAAACACCTCGTTATCGAAAAATTGATCTTATTAGGCAGGACGCGGTTTCGCATTTGAAACTTTTCGCCGAGCATCCCTTGGTTTTCCCACGAGAACCGGGACCCTTTACAGATGTCGCCTACGTCTTTCAACTTTTAATTGCGAAATGACGCACAGGCTGTGACATTTCTTTGCTTAATTTTGATTTAAGTAAGGTGAGAAGTAATCAAAAATATTTGTGATAACGAATCTGAGAAAATATGGATACGAAATTATAAATAAGTACGTTAGGCGAGTCAATAAATAACCTCAACTTTGCTCTAAAAAAATCAAGGTAATATATTGAGATTACTTATTGACTCATTTATGTATTTTGGTACCATATTAGAAGGTACTTTTTAAATTGTAATTGATGCTTTCTCAAGTAATATTTAATGTTAAAAATCTATTTTTTTAAACAAATTTATTAAATTTCAAAGCTCACAAAAAAATCAATTTATTAATTTCCGTCAAATGTAGGATCTAATTTTGTATACTTTCTCAAATTGATTGCTGAAAAAAATCCTTCTTTTCGAATTTTCTTTGTTTTCCAGAAAGAATCTCCAGAAAGAACTAATGAAAAGGTAAATATTGCGACCAAGTTGCGTAATTCTCATCAACGAGATCGTCTCGCTTGTCGTTTATCACTGTAGGCAACTAATTCTTCGCGAATTGATCTTGCGTCACGTAGATCCGCACGTGCGATGCAGCGCAGGAGTTAATACAGGAGATGCATTACGCGGATGGGAGTGCGCCTGACAAGATGAACAGAGCGGTGAGAGGATGACGGTGAAATCTTTAAACGGGCGTTAGATCAAAGAGTGCGCCAAGTAGGATCTCAGTTAGTTTCATTAGTAACGAGATAATTAACTCCGCGAAGATGCCGCGTGTTCGCAGCAAACACCCATCCAAAACTGCACGCTTTAAAGACTCTACCGCCAAATCTCGCCCCCGAAAGGCCACCAAGGAAGGCCGATAGAGGTCGCGAAGCGCGAGAGAAACGAAGTGCCTTCATCGTCTCGTTTTATTTTGCGATAGCGAAAGAAATTTAGCGATTGGAGACGAGACAAAGAAATTTTCCAAGTCCCCGAGAAAATTCACTGATGCCAGGTGGAGTCTTAGATAATCAGAAAAGCGTTACCGATATTATGAATCTTGATTAGCCTTCGCAAATGAGATTGACCTATTGATGTTATAAATAATCGAATGGATAATTTCATTAACGGCTGTTAAAATTTAGGATATTTTATGCAACGATATTATAAGAATATCATAAGAGTTTTATAAAAACACTTTTTTTTTATTGTTAAGAGCGGACTTTGTAGTCAATCTGCAAATGTCACTATTTTTAATAATTTCTATAGTTACTTATTGCAAAACTAATATAATATCGTGTATCTTTCTGATTATCTAGGACTCTAGTTGGAACGATAGAGATCCTCAAGTAAGAGATTGGATGTTTAGACAATTTTTTATTGATCCGCCATATTTAGGATGGTAAAAATTGAATGAGATACACAAGTATCTATCTCATTCTATCATAAGCAGATTCTAAAAAATATAATAACGTCAAGATTTTATAGTTAAAAACGTTTAAAAAATTCATATTTACATAAACTTACATAATGTAAATATTTATGGATTTTTCGTGAATAATATTACACAATAATTGAAAAATCTGTGTTAAATTTAACACAATTCACGATCCATCCCAATTGTTGTGTTAATTCAACAAAATGAATATGTTAAAAAATAATACAAATGTTATATATAGTTCGCATAACAGAACCAAACGTATCGTGTCCTGTCTAATAAGATCTTAAGCGGCCCTAGGCGATCAATATTATTGAACAGTATTTGCACAATATTATTAATCACCACCAATATCACCGAGCAATATTTGATATTGCACAATATTATTAATCATCTGGAGGCAATATTGAGGATTTGTGCAGTATATTGTGTTAGTCATAAGTTTTTTGAAATATATTGTACAACTTGAAAGATATCAGTATGTGAGTACTATTGCTCGATAAGATGCCAATTTATGATAATCGACGTCTCATTTTTAGCGTTACAAGTAAATTATGTTGTACCAAAATTGAATAATGAAATTTGAATGATTTTCATTTTGATCATACTTTTCTTCTAAAACATTGGTCATAACACACTCTTTTTTTTTTCCTTATTACAATATTTGTAGAACGATAATCGATAGTTAAAAGTACTGCCCAGTTTAGAAATGTAGAATTGTTCTTCAATAAATTTTATAGTTATTATTTCCTATTGCGTGCTTGTTCTGTAATCGGATATCGATGGATTCTGTCATAGATATTTTATCAAATGCAATATCGATTCATGTCACTAATGATAATTGGGTAAGATCAAAGTTAAACCAATAAGAATTACTTAAATTATTACACGATTTGATTTATATTGACAGTTATATTGAACTAAATTTTCTATCTTATTCTAAAGATTGAAAATTGAGCCAGAAAAAGATTGATTCAATTTTCAATCTTTATAAGCGAGATTTCATTCTTAAGAGTGACAATTCACTCTAAAAGTTTAGAAAATGGAGGGGGGGGGAGGCATCAATAATATTATAAAATATAATTGAACATTAATATTGATCGTCTAGAGGCCGCTTTACTCGAGAATTTGTAGTCACATCCTGGAAGGAGCTCGTCGTACCTCCTCCTATGAATTGCGACCTCGAATCTCCCATTATCCCAGAATCGCGCTGTAATTACATCGCAACCTTGGATTTTTAAGCCATCGCGGAGCAAGGCTGTGACATAATTACTCGCTACGCGAGAGCCAAGTTTCGGATTCCCGCGATTAACAGTCCGGGATATGAACTCACTTCGGAAATGATTCTCGAAACATCGAAAGGTTTCAAGTTATCGAGAAGAGAAAATTCTCCATCGACGAGCGTCTCATTTTTCCTAGGAAACGGAGGTTCTGATATTTCACGCGCGCGCAAGCGCGGTCTCTTTTGATAGATATAATTTTATAAGTGTGTAGAGAAGGCTATTTTAATTACAAAAGAGCACCCGCGTGTTATTGAGAGGAATTCTGCTGATAACAGAAGCTCAGCTAATAACGGATAAGCTCGGTCCGGCTGGCTGACGGAGAAATAAGGGGTGGAAAAACGAGGGGGAGAAGAAAAAGGCCGATTGCCGTCCGGCGAGATGCTAGCCCTTTCATGCATAAATCGGACAACATGGCAGGGAACGAGCGAGCGAGCCTCGTCGAAGGTAGCATCAGCTGAGAAAGGTAATCTCGCCGCTTCCTCGACGACTCATTGTAATTCTACGCTAAATTTCAATCCGCGGCCGAACAAAAGCCGCGTAGCCGTCGTCCCTCCCGCCCTCCCCGCCCTTTCAGCCGTCACCCCCTTGTTTCATCTCGTCGAAGCCCTTCAACGTCGCCGGACAATAAATACTTGAACCGCGAGAACGAGAGCGTCAAGGAAGCGTACGAAAAATCATCTAAAAAGAATCGAGTTTTTTTTTCGGGGGCGGATAAGAGAGGATAAGGGCTGCAAGAAGAAAAAAAGAGCACTCGGTGCATTGAAAGAAAGAATCTCTCATCTTAGGAGACTGTTCCTCATTCAGTCAACTAATCAACTAGTGAATAATCAACTAGTAGAATAATCACGTTATTTATTACACAGTTAAGTTTAATGTTATTATCGTTGCAAAATATATCATAATCCTTATTAACATGTACATAATTATTATTAACTCTACATTACTCGCGTAGGTTTTTCACCGTAAATATACTCGCGTGGGGTGTTTCTTACGCTCCAACATTATATCTCAAGTTTCATTGTTCTCTTTGATGATTTACAGTTAAATAAAGGTTGGACAATATTCCTTATATTCTTTAGATGAAGATAAATGCAAAAATTATTAAACGGTAAAACAATTTGTGCCAAATAATAATATGAATAAATAGCATTTGATACATTTAGGGAATTTGTAATTGTGACGCTCCATAGAGAGTAATGAAGACTTAAGGGGATCCTAAAACGAAGCTCGAACTTTGATGAAGCCACCAGAGGTCGCTATTTTTCCAGCGCATCGACATGTCTTTATATACTATCACATCAATATCTCACGCAGCCGCACTGTGTCAGTTTTCGTATAACAAATTTGTCGCAATTTATAAGCGTCTAATTCTAAGAACTCGACGTTATTTGTTTATATAAACTACGTGTTTGTGGATTACTATTTCACGAGTACAGGTTGCAAAACTTTCATATCAAACAAATGTTGTCTATCGACTTGAGACGTCATGTTACACTAGAGAAATGAAAAAAATATATTAATTTCGAAATTTTTGGTCGTTCTCGGCATAAACTCCACCTCACAAACACGTATTAATGCGTATACTTTAATCCTGGAAAAGGATTTTCGAATCTGTGAAAGAGAAAAAAAATATTTGTTATACAAAAATTACACTGATTTAGTCGGCGATTTAATACAGACGGCTTTAGGATCCCCTTAACGTACAATACGTTACTTGCGTTCATGTCATTAATTGCGGGATGAAAAATTGAAGAATCACGAGTGCGTGAAGATATCAAGATTTCGTGCGTTTGATTTATACGAAATAAAACCCCTTTAAGGACTGCGATTTTAATAGGTCGACGCGGGAGAGAAGGGAAGGGAGGGTGCAAGAAGGTTCTATCTCTGCTCTCGGACATTGAAAGTCTAACGTGCCCGGTCGCTTTCCCCAAGTTTAATTAGGTACGCCCTATGTATCCCTCCCATCCGTGTGTATACAAACCGATGGCGTTCAGTATTGGCGAGGGAAACGGACGTTAGGGATGCACCACGGAAGGGAGGAAGCGAGGGGGACTTAAAAGGACTTCAGGGAGACGAGGAAAGAGAGAGGAGAGAGAGAGAGAGAGAAAACGGCCGCGCGTAGACATATATGGTGTCCCAGAACTATCTTCTCGCCGTGAACGAAAAGATATTCGATCGACTGAATATTCTAAAGAAAAAAATCAATTGTCAAATACTTGTTAAAAATTCAAAGCCTCTCATTTTAGAATCCAAAATGGTAATTGAATAAATCCAAATAATGAAAATGATAATGATAACGATAATTAAATCTAAATTATAACGAATTTCAAAATTCAAGAAATTCAAAGTGAAAACTTGTTAAAATTTAAAATCATGAATTCATAATTTGATTAATTTTGAATTTCTAAGTAATGAAATAAAGAAAATATGACGTTATATGAAAAGTTATGTGCCATTCAGAAAACGGGAAGAATCTCAAGTCAAGCTTTTATATATCAATTAAGAGAAATAATTGTATTTTAGTAACACCACATATTAAATTGACAAGCAATTTAATAATTCGTGATGCTCATGGACATCTCAGAAGAATATTAATAATTTTATGTTATTATAAGCATTTTAAAAAAGCGTAAATAATTTATTATCTTGAAAAGTATTTATGTATTTAGTATTATGTGCACACGAAATTTTCGATAAAATTTTAACATTGTTTTGCATGAATCATTCGCACCGGATTTCCTTCGCGTTCCTTTCGCTCCTCGATTCTTGGAAGGAATCCGTAATTTTATGTCAATCCGTTGTTCAAATATTTACAAGAACCTGATACATAGATTTAGACATTCTCCCGGCAAGTTTGCTCGAGAACCTCTATAGTAGTCTGGGACACCCCGTATACGTGTATGTTGGTCCAGACATCGTGTGTGCTCGGGGAGGGGGAGGGAGAGTAGAGAACGGGAGGATGACGAAGGGAGAGAGGGAGGAGGAGGAGAGACGGGGAAGATGAGGATCGCGGAAATGGACTGTTGCCTGGAACTCGAGTCCTTATACGTCTCCGCGTTATAACGGAGTCTCGAACCGTTGAATCGGGATGGGTGAAGAGGGTCGAGGAGGGGGAGGGGGAGCAGGGCGGATGGTGACAGGGGAGGGAAAGGGCCCGACTTTTGTACACGTCAGATTGAAATTTAGCGTGGGATTTCAATGAGCCACCGAAGTAGCGAGATTACCTCCGTCGATTGATACTCCTGCGACGTTATTTCGCGTTCGCGACTCGCAAGGATGACGACGCATCGATCCTTTCCATCTTTCTCTCCCTCCGCCCCTCTCTCTCTCTCTCTCTCTCTCTCTCTCTCTCTCTCTCCCCGTCATTTTCTTTTTTTCGTTTCCCCTTTTTTTTAATTTTCGAATTTTCCGGCACAGAATCTCGCGTTCAATCAGCTCAAAGTCCGGAGGGCTGCGGCGGATTTGTCGTTTCTCGAAAGTTTACCGATCGCAAGTTCGACTCGCCGCGTTTAATTTGCCCTTCGGCGAGAGCTTAGTCGCTCTCGCGAGAGCTCAACTTGGGCGCGCGACCCTTCCCGACTGAATAATATAATGTATAGCGCCGCCCCAGATATAAACTGATTCGCATTGCGCCTCGCGAGATAAAGCTGCGACGGCTTTCGGCCGCGAGCTTTTCGCGTGCTTGCGAACTTGGGAATCCTTGAGAATCTCGCAGTCGATTCTATCCTTTACTGAAATCGTAAGCGCAGAACTTGGCTTAAGAAGTCAAAAGGCGGAATTTTCGCAATTGTTATTTTTATTGTGACGGACAATTCACAGTATTATTGTTGATTACAGGCTGCGAATGTGTAATTTCCCTGACGAAAGGATTACTTTTATCTAATAACAAATAGAGCTCTGAAAATCATAAAAGCTAGATAGAAAGCCTGTGTAAGCCAACGCAGATAATGCGTGAATTATTAATTGTGTAAATTCGACGATAATTACACGGTAAAAAAACATTTGTATTTGTGATAAAAACGATCCATTCAAGCCCTTGTTAATATTTTGTGCTAAATTTTTAACGAATTTGAGTATTATAATAATTTAATATAATATGTGATTATGTTATTTTGTATAATTAATGTTCAACATTTTTTACAATTAATGTTGAAATAATACAGTTTGTGATTAAGTGAATAAATAACACCAAAATAATGTATTTTAAAACGCAAACTCTAAGAAACGAATGAAATACATATCAATTTTTAACATATCATAAATGTTGTAATTTTATTGAAAAAATATATTTCCACGGTTTGCTTACAATCGTGTCAATGTTACGTTTTTTTGTGTAAATTTTTTTCAATAATATTTTAGCAAATTCGGTGCATTGCACTAAGTTACTAAAAGCTGCACATGAAATCAGCAAAGTTAAATGCAAAAGCGTATAAATTTACTTTAGGATTAAATACTTAATAATGATATTATTGTGTTATCTAATAAAATAAACACGTATAATTATTTTATTGTCAAATTATTATGTGATTATATTATTATTGCATTTAAATACTTTATACATATATAAAGCAGCCTTTAATGTGTATTTAATCCAGTATATTGCGAGTGACCAAATTCACAGAATTGTCACAAATTTCTCATCCTAAAATTTTATAACTTTTTCCTAATTGCCATACAAAATTTTACATGATTTTCTCTTCAATAATATTTTGAAATTGTTTGTACTTTTTCCTGGTTTAGAAACCATTAAATATGTTGAGATCGCAACTTAACATAACAATAAATTTACATAACAGTAAATTACTATTAATATTGCTGAATGCTAATACTTGTATTTAGTTGTTAAATTGGTAGTGTTTGTATAGACGTGATGTACAATACAAATATTAAACCTCTTTAAAACCAAGAGTTTTAAGTTTTCAAAAAATTTTGCAAAATTTCCTGACTTTTCTCTGATTTTCCTGACATTTTCCCGATTTTTTTGATTTCCAATTTTGTGACAACCCTGTTCCTTAATATATTTATCTTATGTTAGATTGACATAAAAATTTGAGTGGACCACCAGTAATACAAAATGAAATGTTTTAAATTTAACATAAATTTTCCAATTGTATGCATTGATTGTTGACTCATACAGATTTTCTTTCCACCTGTCATTTTTATATTCGCGACGTAGTGCACTTCCGGAAGCGAACGAATTGCTCTCTACGTCTTTCTGATTAGCCGAATGAATAAAAATATTAGTCGAAGTGGAACGTCGCGGACACGAAATGCATATCGAACCGGCTCCATAGATACGTCTATAAATTCAATCGCGGTGGGATCGGTTTAAAAATCCATCGGAAGTCGCGTCGATTAATCTGAGAGAGCCGATTCGGTTCGAAGTGCCGTGTAATCGAGATGCGCCTTCTTCTGAAATTTATTCAAAATTCACGTCTGTTCACCGCCGGGGGATCGAAATAGCGCGCGTCGACTTCGATTAGGATCGCGCATTATTCAACAATCCACCGGAACGGATTAGATCGATGTAAAAGCGAAGGCCGATTAATTAATTCGATTGCGCTGGATAAGGAGCCGTTCTTCATTTAATCATCGGCCCCATCGAGACATCTGTTTCGGGGTGCCGATCGAATCCGGACGAATGTCTGTTCTTTCCCGTGTCGCATGATCGTCGAATTATAAAAACAAATTAAAATCCATGACTTACTGACTTGAATATACTGAAAAAAAGTTCTTTTGTATTTATGACTATAATGCATTACAAAATAATTAGAAGCTTCATTTTTATAGTTATTACTGCTATAATGTTGGTAATAAAAACGACTGTAGTTTTATAGTTGTTTTCCCCGAAAACGATTATAGTTTTATGATCCCTGAAAACTATTATGGTTTTATTGTCGTTTTCGCGAACGATCGTATATTCTTTTTGGTATATAAAACTATAAGTATAATTATATTATTACTAATCCCTGGTAGAAATTTCATGCATTTCTTGAACAATTACTGAACAGTTATATTTGTTTAATAATTAAATAAAACTACTTAGGATCCCAATCAAGACGTAATGTTTCGCCTGCAATTACTGTTCACAAAAGATGCGCAAAGTCTTAACCCATTTACTGAACAAAAACAAGGTAATAAATAGAGTACGTAGTATTTTAATAATAATAATAACAATTTTATAATAATCCATTCATACTAGGCAATAACTAAGCAAATGTTTACGCAAATTGCACATATTTTTACCAGGGAAACTCAAGTTCTTATTCATTTCCTATGCAATATACTTTTATAATTAATGAAAATACTGAACAGCAATTGGAGGAATGTCAGGAAAACCGCAAACATTTCTATCAGGGAATGTTAGAGCAGTAAGAACTCTTAACCGTAATTATTTGTCATGCAATTATAATCACAAATACCAAAAACTGTAATCTCAGTGTACTTTTCCGTGACGACTTCCGCGCGGAACGTTCGCTGCAGGAAAATTTGGAGAGGATAAAAGTAATAAATTAACGAGGAATGATGGACGTGTTATCGTGGACTCGCGATTTTATTCAGTGGTATGTAAGTCGGATACAGATAATTAATTTAATTGCACGAAATACGCTCTATATATTTCACGTGCGAGGAAATTCAATGCTGTGGATACGATCTCCGTGCGAAACTTCGTGCGAGGCGGAGATACTAATAAACTTAAGCAGCGCTAAAATTCTCACCGATATTATTGTATGATTTGAGTGACGTCGTGAGAAATCGTCGAAATATTCTCGCCTTCCCGATGTTCTTGTACATAATAACGTATTCCCGCAAATACGTTTAACGGTAACGCTATTAAGGCGATGCTCGAAAAACCACAAATCGACATCCAAATTGATGGAATCTATCAATCTCGATACGCCGAGCAAGAGAGCTCTTTAAAGTCTTATGCCGAACAGCTGCCGTCATTATTAATTTCGCTCGGTCCAATGACGGAAATTCGTGACCTAATTTGTATCTGAGAATTATTAAAGGATCAGAGAAGGAGCTTTGTATTATTCCGTATTTTATACCTCGCGAATTCGAAAAAATATGAAGAAATCTTGAGAGTGCAAAGTCGAATTAATTTGCCCGAACGTTTATTCACGAATGGAAATGTGAGCTTTTAAATAATGGATAATAGTGAGAAATAAAAATGTAATAATTTCTTCTTAATTAATAATAATATAAAGAAGAAGGGGAAAAAATAATTCTTCAACGTGGACAGATGTGAGTTTTGCATTTCTCGGGTCTCTTCATCGTTGAGATTCACGGTGGTCCGGAAGTGAAACTTGTTTGCCTTATTGTCGTCGATGGAAGTTTACCGTCGAGCACACGAAAGAAAAATGCCGAAAAGAAAAGAGGGACGAGTGAAAAGAAGTTGCACTAAGAAGAGAGCGTTTGTACTTGCGACTATAATACTTGCTTGGTAAAATAATTGTGGTTAGGCGCTCCATCTTTCATTTCTAGTTAAAATATTCTTTTTTGGTACCAACTATTATATTTTTTTATACAGAGCGACAAAAAGTTTGATCATAAAATTTTGTGTTTATAAAATCAACGTAAAATATTGTAGTATTTACAAAAAATAGATTCTAGAATGTTAATTATATTTTATTTAATACCAAAAATAATAATTAACATTCAAAATGGCCATCCTTTGCTTTGATACAAA
>Ga0157364_1006284_pt1 | contig 12185 bp, 13 predicted proteins | sample AttsexASBM2_FD_111476 | JGI IMG/M metagenome (GOLD analysis project Ga0157364, IMG submission 111476) | Fungus gardens microbial communities from leaf cutter ant in Ribeirão Preto, State of São Paulo, Brazil - Atta sexdens ASBM2 | ecosystem: Host-associated > Fungi > Mycelium > Unclassified ...
TACAAAACCTCTATCTTTGAGTATCTATAAAATTGAGTATATATATATATATATATATATATATATATATACTTAATAGTTATTTGAATTTTAATTTCCATGATTAAGATTAATACCGAAACATTGAATGTAGACATCAAATGTTTGAGTACTTAAAAATGATTGCGTTTACAATTTAATATTTGTTCTATTTAGATAAACACATACTAAATAATTTTTATTGGAAATTAATGTTTTTTACATTAATTGTATGTATATATATATATATATATATATATATATATATATATATATATACGTGGATTTGATAAATTTGGTAAATTTTCATGAAATGACGCTACAATCCATTTGATGACGCGACATCTCGAAAGATCCACTCTTCGAACCCCTTCAGGCCAAATTTCAGAAAGGACACATAGTTCACGTTGGTAGTCATTGAAGTAAGCTGTCTCAAAGTCTGCAAAATACTCATTGACGGCGACAATGACTTCCTCATTTGATGAGAATTTCTTCGACGAGAATCTCATATTCTCAGACTGCTTTCACACTGCAACGTAACTTGCATAAGTGTAACTTGCGTCAATTAAATTGTATCAAATTGTATCAAATTGTATTAGCTATTACACTTTATTATAGTCGAGATGATTTGATTGGCTGTTACGCAAGATATGCTTACGCAAGTTATGTGCTGCATGTGAAAGCCTAAGTTTATACATATATAATTTATACATATAAGTTTATATATATATAAAAAAATGATTTAAAAAATTTAAATCCATGTAAAAATTTACTATTTTTTTAAGTATTTTATAACTACAGTAATAACAAAATCATAACTATATATATCATATGTATATAAAAACAAATATTTTCTAGATCACATTTATTTCTAATAAATTTCTAGTAAATTTCTAACACTTGTGTGTAAATAGAAAGCACTTATATTTTATATAAAGAAATAATGAAATATATGGAATAGGATTTAACATACCAGCAATTTAGCAATTCATTCTTTTTTTTTTAATATTGTATGATGATGAGCAGTTGTATATGATATAGACTCAGATAGATTTTTTAGATACCACGTCTCATTTTTATTGATACTATTTAAAATGAAAAAAAATTGAAATAAGGAAATGTTAAATACACACAATATTATAAACTGATTGTACATACTGCATATACAAATTATTTATAAAAAAGAATTGTGTTAAAGTATAAGCACATAAAAAATATCATGTTTACGATATATCACTTAAATTCATAAATAGTCAACAAAAATCTATAATATTATCAATGGGCGCATTCAATCTGGATAAAGCGGCTAGCATGCTCGTCGAGCGACTGAATGACTCTGAATGATCTCGCCCTTCCTCATTGGATTTAAATGTATAAACCAATCATATTCAAAAATTTTTCAACAGTTGCAAAGTTGCTTTCTCTACTGAACACAGCCATTGCTTGAATTCATAAGTAACAGCCAATCATATTCATTTGCTTGGCGAGCAGCGCTTTGCTGACTTGATGCTCAATGACTTTGGCTGTGTTCGGATACATCGACTGCCTCCAATGCCTTGGATGTATCGATTGTGTATCTTGAAATGATATGAAAATTACAAAATTGAGCAAATTCACTAATAACGTATTCGACCTAAGCAGATTTGCCCCCACCTAGATTGGATTAATGACGTTGTATGCTCTCCTATTGGTGAAATGTAACAACCAATAGTAGAACATTATCCAACGCAAATGGGAGCAAATCAGGATATCAATCATGAAACTTTTTTCCTAGAATAAAAAGTGAAAAGTGAAAAATTTCTGAATTAACTTCAATGGTTAAAATTTTACTTTCACTTTTCATCCTAAGGATAAAGTTTCATGATTGATACCCAGATCGAAAACGCGGTAATTATTCAGTTTAACTCCCGCACCTAAAAAATCAATAAAATTATCATAGCCACCCCGAACCAAAAGCACTATACTGTCTATACATCGCAAAATCGAAATACCCATGTATAATAGTATAATTATAGAAATCGTGCGCCCCTATGCAGAGGGAGAGGAGAGACGAGAGTCGCTTCGCGTGAAAAGTCGAAACCCATATGTAATAGTATAATTATAGGCCTTGTTTCGACTGTGATAAGTTTCCTAACCTCAATAGTCGTCAACTTTAAAACTTAATATCTCGCGAGATGACACTTTTTTCTGCCAGATTCCTTCATTTCATGCAAAAAAGTATCAAATAAGCCTAATTTTTATTGATTTTTGTTACTCCTTTTGGTACTCCTATCATTTACGGCGTCTAGTCACATCGATAAAGAATCGATCAATTCACGAGATGTCGATTGTTAAGCGACGCATGCGTCGCGTGTAATCGATCAGAAACATTCAGATCATGGCACTTTAACTGTCTCGTCGATAGCACGTCTCGCCTCGCGGTGAATAAGTTTTTACCGCGCGTTTTTACGTGTCCGTCCAACAACGCTCGATTGAAAGACATCTAGCATCTGTCGCATCCCCTTCTAGGATTAATTGCGTGCGTAACAAGGTAAGGAAGACCATTGTCTCTGTTGCCAACCAAGTTTCTTTCGCCGCGTCCGTTGCGTACATGCGTTCGTATTTGCATTCAAAATGGTCAACCAATCGGAAGCGACGATATTTAAGCGATAGCGCGCGACTATAAAAGCATCATGTACGCGTATCAAAACTTATGTAGAGTCAATCGCCGTCATCAATAATGGTTCATCTCGAAGAATGGAAGGCGAAACTCGAACACTATTAGACGGAATATAATGAAGTACAATCGCGTCTACAATCATTAGATGAGTCCGAAGGTTGCGATCGAAACATTCGAGGAAGCGTTCTATGTGTTATCTGCTAAGATCCGCGAACTCATTTCCCCTTCACCGACATTGAACGTCCACCTTTTCTCCGTCCTCTTCAAGTGTTCGCGACTCAGATCGTAGTATGCACATTTGATTGCCTAAGTTAAATTTTCCAATATTTTCCGGCAAATATGATGAAGGATTTTTCAATACATTTAACTTGGTTATCCATTCCAAAACCTCACTCTCAAATATGCAAAGATTTCAGTATCTACGGGCGTCATTCACCGGCGCATGCAAACGCTGTAATCAGAATTGAATTCATTAGAATTGTCGGACGCTAATTACGTCGCGTGGTCAATTTTCAGGGAGCGATATGACAACAAGCGCGTAATTGTTGCAAGCTCACATCAAGACTATAATGGATTTGCGGGGCAAAGGAAAATACAATCGATCTCAGAAGAATCTCTGATAGCGCCGTGAAACATTTGCACAGCCTTCAGGCATTGAAGCGTTCCACGATGCGACGATCCTCTCGTCCTCATTCTAACCTTTAAACTTGACACATTTACGTTACGCGAATGGGAAACTTTCTTAACGGGCAATGAGCTGCTGTCACTTAAACAGTTGTTAGATTTTATCGCTCATCTATGTTAGATGCTCAAGGCTATCACAAGGGCTAGCACTACTTCCGCAAAGAAGGTCGAAGCAAAATTGTAGCCAAATGTTAAGCAGTCATCGTCACGCGGCTACCATTAAATCTAAATGCCACTTCTGTCAAGGCGATCACGTCATTTATTATTGCAAAAACTTCGTAGCACTTCCAGTATCGCAAAGGGCCGCGGAAATTCGCAATCGCAAATTTTACGTCAATTGTTTGCGCTCCTTTTCTCATGCACCAAGTAAATGCACTTCCGGTCAATGCAAGATCTGCCAAGCAAAGCACAATACGCTGCTTCATATGCCCTCAGCCGCGGACCCATCAATTAACAATAAAGAATAAAGAAGTTGCATCTAAGGCAACTCCTCCCCCCTCCGCCTAGCGAACTTATGCTTCAGGATCATTTAATAGCGAACAAGTCATGCTTTCGACTGCGGTTGTAATCGTCTGCGACGACGACGGCTCGCGCAGAGCGAGTTTTGTTGGATTGCGGATCGCAAGCGAATTTCATATCCAAGAAATTTGTGGAAGCTCTCAGTTTAAAAATGCGTCCATTAAATGTCTCGATCTTTCCGGCATCAATGGTAATCTCCAATCACGTGGTTAGAATCAAATTACGATCACGACTTGTACACCGCGGCTATCGAATGCATCGTTACTGATCAGGTTACTGATAAAATTCCAGCAGTTTCTTCGGAGCGGGACAAAGTTAATTTTCCGCGCAACATTTGTTTGGTTGACCCGCGATTTCACATATCGTCGAATATTGATCTTTTAATTGGAGCGGAATTGTTTTGGAATCTGATATGCGTTGGTTAAGTCAAGTCTTTAGACAAACACCCAATTCTCCAAAAAACATGACTAGGATGGATTTTAGTCGTTTGGGCAGTACCATACCGACCGCCTCAAAGGTTCACTCATTTCACGTGTCCGTGCGGAATTATTACACGAACATGTCAGTCGTGCCTGGCAAATGGACGACATCTCTGCGCAATCGGACAATTGCAATGGAGGAAAATATTTGCGAGCGTTACTTTTTGGACAACGTGTCTCAAAATTCTCAGAGTAGATATACAGTCAAGCTTCTGGTCAGAGAGCAAATGTTAAATAATTGACGATTCGCGTGAGGCAGTTCGAAGAGCGATTGAGGGGCATCGAGAGACGTTTTAAGCGCGATCCTACGCTTAAAATTCAATATGCGGCGTTTCTCGACGAATATTTATCGCTGGGACATATGCGATGTCTAGAGCCACCCATTGCGGAAGAACCAATATCGTTTTATCTTCCCCATTTGATCTCAATTTTGATGCGCTTCCGTTTTTTCACTTATGTCACCGCTCACATCATAAAAATGTATCGACAGATTTTAGTGCATCCATCCCAGATGCGTCTGCAGAAAATTATCTGGCGCGACGATCTCTCTGCTAATATCGATACGTACTTACTACCTCACTTATGGTACAGCTTCCGCGTCATTTCTGGTCACCAAACAGGTGCCTTAAGCATTTGCTGAGCAGCATGCTCATCAATTCACGGTTCAGCATGCGTTCTTTGGGATTTTTATATCGATGACATGCTCACTGGAGCGGATACAGTCGACGAATTAAAACTAATTCGCGATGAAACTATTCAGCTATTAAAATTAAGAGCATTCGAGTTAAGCAAATGGGCCTCGAACTGGCCTGATCTATTGGAAATAGACAATCATGATGGTGTGCCAATCATTATCAGAGATAATGCTGCGGAATATTCATGTATTCTGGGCATGCAGTGGAATCAGGTGCCAGGATACGTTCCAATTTTTCTGCGATTTTCTTGATACAGAAGCCTACGTTGTATCAAAACGGGTCAAAATTTTCGAGGTCGTTAGATTGTTCGATCCTCTGGGCCTTCTCTCTGAGTCCGATCATTGTGATTGCAAAACTCATCTTGCAAGATTTGTGGCAATTGTCCATCCAATGGGACGAGTCCGTTCCTCAGGACATCTACATTCGTTGGATTGATTTCAGAACACAGATGAGTGATTTGAATTAAGAATTCCTCGATGCGTTAAACTCAATGCCCTTCAATCAATCGTGGAAGTGCATGGATTTTGCGACGTCAGCCAGTGCGCGTTCGGAGCCTGCATATATCTTCGTACTAAGCTCGGTCTCAACGACAATCACTCCAAGTTACTGTGCTCAAAGTCTCGCGTCGCGCCGTTCAAGACCGTCTCGTTACCGCGATTAGAGCTATCAGCTTACTAATGGCGCGCTTAATCAATAAGGAGACTCCTTGGAATTCTCGCAATGCCTGACTTATCTATGATCGGACTCAACGATTATGTTAAACTGGATAATCTCCTCCTCGCGGCAGTGGTCAGTTTTTGTGGCAAATAGGGTGGGTGAAATTCAGCGCCTAACAGAAATCAAGTATTGGCATCATATCGCATCCTCCGACAACCCTGCCGATACATTGTCGCGAGGGCTAAATCCCTATGACTTGATCAATGCTGAGAGGTGGTAGAATGGAAATCCGAATTTCTAAAATGGGATGAAAAACACTGGCCGCCCAGTGACTTCACGCGTTTAGACAAGATCTTCCCGAACAAAGAAAAATCCACGTTGCCGCTTCCATTTCTCATCCTTACATCATCGACGACTTGCTAAATAAGTTTTCCAATTTAAATAAAATGTGTCGCGTCATAGCGTATTGTTTGAGAATATCCAAAGCGCACCGGGAGCACGCAGTATCTGATTTCGTGTCCCTGTTAAAGTATCTACCGCTTTAAATTGTATTTGCAGAACGGTGCAACAACGAGCGTTCTATCGCGAATATCAAGTACTAGTCGAGAATGAAATTGTAAACGCTTCTAGTAATATCTTATCGCTATCTCCTTTCTTAGATGAAAGCGGACTAATGCGAGTTAGTGGGAGGTTGAAAAATTCAAATCTCGCGTTCAATGCGTGTCATCCAATTCTCCTGCCACGCAAACACATGTTAACTCAGCGTATTATAGAGCGTGAACACACACGAAACTTACACGTGGGTTTGCAAGCCACGATGACTTTTGTGCTCTAGTGTTTTGGCCGCTATCATTGCGATCCACCGTACGTGGAATAATATAAAAAAGTATAATTTGTTTTAGAGGTTAAACCTAATCAATCAGAGGTCTTAATGGACTCATTACCGGCCAGCGAGTTAATGTCTCTAGACCTTTCTCTCGCTGCGGTGTAGACTATGCCGGGCCACTCTTGTTACGTGAGGGAAAGCGTCGAAACGCGCGGAATCACAAAGCGTACGTTTCGCTTTTTGTGTGCTTCGCCTAAGTGACCGCCGAAGGCGTAGAGTTAGTAAATATCCTTATGTCTGAAGTCTTTATTGCCGCTTTTAAGCTTTTCATTTCGCATAGGGGTAGACCCGCGCACATGTATTCGGATAATGGGACCACCTTCATGGGCGCATAGATAAATTTAAGAATTATACGACATATAATGATCAACAAGTCTAGTCCAAAATTTTCTGCACGAGTTGGAAATTTCATGGAGCTTCATCCCGTCTAATGGACTGTTAATCGCCGACTTTAACGTTCTAGCGTACCTAAGTCTCGAATATTTCTTGGTTGATACGATTTTGAATGATCTTCCTTGTGACTTGAGCGATGTCAATGAAAATAGGCTGCTGCGGTGGCAACACATAGACCAAACCCGGCAGCATTTTTGGCGCAGGTGCAGTAATGAATATCTTCACTCTCTACAAGCCCAAACCAAATGGGTGTCTAACAAGGGAACTCAACTGTCAACTAATTAACTTGTGCTCATAAGGCAGCCGAACTTAACTCCACTTCAGTGGGCAATGAGGCGGATCCAGGAGATTCATCCCGGTCCCGACGGTATCGCGCGCACCGCAACTGTGAAGACTGCCAAGGTGTTCCTACGTGAAGTCACTGTCTAAACTATCAATATTACTAATTGAAGTCTAGTCCATGCTTTATCAAACATAAGTATTTTTAACTGTTACCTTCTAATTATATCATGTCTCACGCAAGCTTCTCTTAACCTTTGAATAAGAATGATTTATTATATTGTTTTTCAGCTTGCATACTTAGATGTTAATCCTTGTTGATTTTCAGTGCAATGATTAGATGCGATATTGAGTCGCATCAGAGCAATTCGCATTTTATGTTACGCTAACGAACTCATGCTTGTATGTCATATTGAAAATTAACCCTTTCAGGCGTCCGGCGTGTTTGATACCCCTATCGTTTACGGCATCTAGTCATATCATCTAATCACATCGATAAAGCGATTCTTTATATTTTAATCGATCTATCCACAAGATGTCGATTGTTAAGCGTCGCATGCGTCGCATGCGTCGCGCGTAATCGATCAGAAACACTCAGACCACTCTAACATCATGGCCACTCTAACTGTCTCGTCGACAGCACGTGTCTCGCCTCGTGGTGAATAAGTTTTTACCGCGCTATCGCACCGTTGAGGTCTTTTCCGCATCTACTGTAAAACACGTTCGCCTTCATTTGAGATCTGTTTAAATAAAATTTGGAAAGCAGGGAAAATCTCATTTTTCTCGACCAAGTGCCCTCATAGCAATCATACCGCGGGAAACACTTGGTCGTATGGCCGTGTCATCACAAATCTATCGTGCACGCAAGATCGCCAACAGTGTCATTGTTGTTATTGTCACCACGCACTACGTCAACGGTTTCAAGCGCGTCGCGGCGCGGACGTTTTTGTAAAATCGCGCGTTTCAAAAATTCATTTATGTCTCGCATTTCGTACGTACCCTCGAAATTGTAATTTCCGCATCGAAATAATTTGTTGTTCGATTCATTCATTTGATATCGTGTGATAAATCTAAAAATCGCCAGATCGAGCGTAATCTCCGTCATTTAAATCTATGGCGAGAAAGTAGTTCGCCTCGAGACCGATGCTCTTCCCGCTCAGCGTAAGCGTCAACGAAATGATGGAAAAAGCGTTCGACTAATACTAAGATTTCATAGCATCTCATCGAGCTTTTTAAATTCACGTGCATCTACCGTTTGTAGAAACCACCGACACATCTATCCACGGAAGCTCTGATTGTACGTCTGATAGGACGTGCGATCGTCATAGTACCGAAATATCACATAAGTTGGGCGGTCAAAGATTATCGAACCTGTCAAAATACACGACGCGGTTGTTTCTCTTCGCGTATGCTATCCAGTAAGTACTAGACCCCGTCGCATCGTCCAGATTTACGATACTTTCGTTTCGGCACGCATCTCTCGCCAGTAATGTGTTACGCATGAAAAGCCTCTAAAGTATGGTACGCGCATACGTCTCGCGAGTTCAATTGCACATTGGTAGTTGCATCCGACGACATTTTTATCGTCTCTTTAACATTTTTTTTTCTTTAGAGTTACGTCCTGTCCGCATTTGTATGGGCCGAGATACAGTCCGCGTCCATTTATACGGAGTGAGATACATCTCTATTCCATCGTGACGTTGCAGCTCTTCGAGCTGATGATGCGAGTGCTGCCAAATACTAAACGCGCAATCATTTGTGGCCCGTCTAATTGTGATGAAACCAACGATCTTTTAAGTTCTTATAAGCTTGCTCGAGAGTTCGAACAGCGTACGTTTCGAGTATGTGTAAGTCTATTCGAAATTGTTGCAATAGCCAAAATATCGATATCTCGAAAATTTGTACGTCTATCGACAAAATCGGCTACTTTATGTTCTTCACAACAGTGACATCGTTCCACCGAGCGTTCCACGTGAGCGCGTCCAAATTTTATTTTTTTCTTTGATGACGTTGCGTGCGACAAACAGGATGCAAGAATATTTTTATGAGGTGAGAGAATATTTTTTGATGGGTTGTCACGCGAACGTTGACTGCTTCTATCTCTAACAGACGTAAGCGAGGATATCTCAACATCTAATATGCGATAACGGGAACTTGCTAATCCTGTTCAAACAGGACGATATCAATTTGAAACATGTTTACAACGATCATGTGAATACCGACATGTCGTACGACGAATTTTGCACATTGTATGGCGACTGTTGGCAACAAAAATATGGATTTCTAGTGACAAGGACAGTGCGCTTAAAGATGGGAAATATAGAAAAGGATTTAATGAAATTTCCGATACCGTAATGTGACCAGTCCTTGTCGATACTTCGCCAGAGACGAACATGGATAGATGTGCGAAAAAGTCGCGAGAGAGATCGAGAAGACGAGCGAGATCCGCAAGAAACATCGCGCTCTGAAGGTAGAATCGAAGAGGACATGGTATTGGACAGATATTTTAAGCCTATTATCAAACCGCTGTGACAGATCGTTGACAGCCCCGGCATGCGCGCGATAAAGAGACAATCGCGCAACGATGACGCAGTGTCTGCCCTTAAACATGTGAGAAAGAAAGAAAGAAAAGGAGGAGCAGGAGGAAGAGAAGGAAGAGAGAGAGAAAGCGAGTGAGACGTTCAAGTATTCTGCAACCCCATAAATCCGATGATCGAACGCACGATAATGTACAATCGATAACCTCCACTCCACGACGATCGTACCGACGATAGAATCATTAGAGAACATTTTCGAAACTACGGACGACTCGCCAGCGACAGTTCAAAATCAGCTGCAAATGTCGAAAGGTCGAGAGAAAGGTCGTTACGAGCTGGCTTGGGCTCGCTGGGTCAAAAGTATGTCAAGGCTGTCCTGAGGGGACCGCGAAATAAACGGAAGAGCTATATAGATGTGTATGACGTTTACCTACACAAAAATGAATGTTAGGCAATAAACATTTCGACTTGGATGATGCAGATAACATAATTATCGCATACGATACGCCAGTACACTCGGTCTTTAAAAGTTAATTTTCAAGAGAATTCCAGACGATCTCCTCTACACAAAAGACGATATGATCAAGTACAAGAGCATGCTGCTGACGACGAACGCGCAAAAACACAAACACCATTAGCATGACCGATTATTGAGTAACAGGGAGTAGAATTTATAGGTGCGCGCGTGTGTGTGTGTGTGTGTGTATGTGTGTGTGTATGTGTGTATGTGAGGAGTCAGAGAGGGGAAGTGCACACAGACCTTAGGGTCCCGCGGAGAGGGGAAATGGTGTCACAGGGAGGGGATGACGGAGGACAAAAAAGCGCATCACCGGGAGAAGGGAGTTTATTACTTCTCTCTCTCCAACTTATTATCTTCTCTCTCCCATCCGTTGTAAAATGCGTTTCTCTCTGTCTCACTCGTTGCGGTCCTATTATTCACGCTATGAACGTAAAGTTAACATTAAATGTCACATTGTATCATATGAAATCAATAAGTGTACTTTTCTTATTTGAGCTTGAGCAATGTGTTAAACATGTATTCTATGAACTGAATTAATATACGCACGATGTAGTAAGAAATTCGAATATTTTATGTCATTTTTAAGACAAAATTGTATTACTAATAAAAGCGATGCTGCAAACACTTTGTACAAAATTTATGATAAAAATTCTGTTATAGAATGCGAACTAATAGTCTATAGTTTAGATTATATTGTACATACAGCATTATATGATAAATAAATGTATGTTAAAATATATATTCTTTTCTTCTAAAATTATTTTATCCTTAGTATCTTCGCTACTTCTTCTACATCTTCGTAGTTGAATTATTCAATAAGAAAGCGCACTTGGCCATTAGTATTACATTGATAAAAAAGAATATTATTATATTCAGTGTTACTAGATTGTATCATTAAAAATTCATAAAAATATTATCATAATCAGTTTCTAAGTCGTATCATTAAAAACCATAAATATCTATTTAAGTCTCATATGACATGGAAGGCGTTCATCGAGAGACGTGCAAATGTTGAGCGATTCGTGCAATCAATTGTTTCCTTCTTTCTAACGATTCAAGACTTAATTGTGGAACTTGTTAAAATTTGTAATGAATATAACGTAAAAATATCATTGCATGGTACGTGCTTGCATATGAAGCCAAAAACCATTCTTTTCATGTTTGAATTCGAACATAATGTCGAATGTATACTTTGAACTGTGTCAGTATATTTACGGTGTTAGTGAGAAATTTAAATATTTTGTGACTTTTTTACGCCAAAATTGTATTACTAATCAACGCGATGCTGTAAATATTTTGCTTAAAATTTATGATAAAAATTTTATTATAGAATATGAACTAATAACTTACGCGTTAAATAATATTGTACACGCTGCGTTATACGAAAAATAAATGCATTAAACATATTACTCAGTCAGTAAACATATTACTTCAAAATGATTCCTATCATTCCTTCCTATTATCTTTTTTCTCAATTCTAAGTTAGTAGATAAGAAGGTACGCTTTTTTAATTACATTAGTAAAAATATTATTATAATTGCTAAGTCATGTTTCATAAATATCATATCTATTTAATAAAATTAAATCTTAAAAAAAAGAGAGCGTAACGGGAGAAAGAGAGAGCGTAAATAATAGGACCGCAACGAGTGGGACAGAGAGAAACGCATTCTACAACGGGTGGGAGAGAGACGATAATAGGTTGGAGAGAGAGAAGTAATAAACTCCCTTCCCCCGGTGACGCGCTTTTTTCCCCTCGTCATTCCCTCCCTGTGACATCATCTCCCCTCTCCGCGGGACCCTAAGGTCTGTGTGCACTTCCTCTCTCTGACCCTTCACACACACACACACACACACACACA
>Ga0157364_1006285_pt1 | contig 12185 bp, 3 predicted proteins | sample AttsexASBM2_FD_111476 | JGI IMG/M metagenome (GOLD analysis project Ga0157364, IMG submission 111476) | Fungus gardens microbial communities from leaf cutter ant in Ribeirão Preto, State of São Paulo, Brazil - Atta sexdens ASBM2 | ecosystem: Host-associated > Fungi > Mycelium > Unclassified ...
CTCTACGCAAACTGAAAAGGAGCTTGCAGAACAGCTTAGCGTTACGCAGCAAGCCATTTCCGTACGATTACATACGAATAAAGATTGAATTTTACAAAAAAAAGCTCAGAACTTTTTTGTACACCTAATAGAATGTCACTGACAAATTGAATGTGTTATTTGTTAATTCAACTGTCAATTTCAATATTGAAACAATATTGAAACAATATTTTGTACGGAATTACTTTCTTTATCAGATTGTAACTGTTGTTTAAATAAAAGTTATTATGTTAATATAAAATTGGCACAAATTTACATTTTACAAAGACATCTTGGTCTCGTACAGATTCCACAAATATATTTAATCAAATGCAAAATGTGAAATCTCCAGAAATTTTACATTTATTTACAAAATTTCTTATATATTTATTTATTTTTTTTATATAAAACGATTTCGCGATTATTTTGCGATTTTTAAACGCTACGCGTAATTTTGTTATTCTTATTTTATTTTACTTGCGTTATCCATTGCGCTTTATATCATATTAAATCAAAGGCTGTACAAAAATTACGGCTATGTTTCTGGAAAATGTTTCAGTTTAATAGAAGGTTCCTCAGTGTCGCGTTTTCATTTAATTACATCACTATGCCATTAAAGGATACATTTTGCATTCTTTACAAACCCGTTTTACTTTGTGAAGATTCGACGGTCATCCGCACAGAGCCAAAAAAGTATACTTGAAGGAAAGTTCGCCTCGGGGAACACATATTAGCCAGATTTCTTTTGGACGAGCACACGCATCTTATTGCATTATATGTTATTAAATTAATTGAACACGGAATATTTATTTATAAAGTATTCTGCATTTAATGCATATTTATGAATGCTAATGAATATTTAATATATATTGTATTTTATTAAAATTTAATATTCTTCATAAAATGTACATATTTTTTTATTTTTATTATTATTCACTTATTAATAAATTAGCATAAAATAAGAAACTAATTATGACACAATCTAATTATCAATTAAAGGCAATAACATAAGTTTATTCTTAATTTATTATTTCCTAACTTGTTAACTGCAAATAATCGGATCAATTGCTCGTTCAACAAATAAATGCCGTTCTAACCAATTCGCTAGTTTCTAACGGTACCGCCTTTACGTTTTACTACGTCTTGTAGTTTACCGTTCGAAATTAATCAATCATAGAAATTCTCGTTCTGAAAGTGATACGTGTTCGCTTTCTTCTTTGTAAATCCGATTCCGGATGACCTTTTTTTTCTTGTTCATCTTTAATTTTTTTTGGTTTTTTCATGCATGATAAAAAGAGCAATTTGATAATAACGCTGATGCTCCTTTAACCGATACAACGATATAGCGATCCCATCGGTACCCAGTAACCCAGCTTTCAGTATATATCTCACCTGCTGACTTTGGTCCGTTCTTCCGGCGGCCCACTAAACGGCTAAGAGATCACGTGAAGAGATCACGAGATTTCGCTTTATTTCTTTTTCTTTATTTCGATAAGGCTCGTGCAAGGTATGTCAGCCGTTAAAAACAGCATATTAAATTATCAGAATATTCAGAATACGACACCTCAATTTTTACTCTTTTATTCCAATCATTTGCATGCGAATGTATCATTCAAATTAGCGTCAGATAAATGTCACATGTCTGTAATTGTCACGTATCAGATGTTATCTGATACGAGAAAATGATGACTTATTGACAGTTCTGTTTCATTCATGAACAATGAGAAATGCGAGAAAAGCTTACCAATTGAAATGTCACTTCATGAGTAAATATAAGTAAGGATATTTATATTTAATCATTAATAATTTACTCATTAATCAATATATCCTATGAGAGGTTGTTTCCGACGATTATCACATATTTAATTGAATTGAATTAATTTAATAACTTAATTAAATGCTTGCTTTCGTAATCTCTTCATAAAAGTGCGTAATTGTCTTTCGTATGATTCTTCGCAGAAAGGAAATGCATAACGACTTTGCAAAGAAAATAAAAATCCCAAAGATCATTAAATTTTTAATGACTGTATATCGAACGTGACGATACTAGTTTGTTTTTCTCTATGCACATTCCAAGATCTCCTGTAAAAAAATTCTTATGCAATCTTTATTGATCGAGATTTTTGCATAAAAATTTTATGAAGAACTTGTTTATTTTCTAGCAATCCGGAAGAAACTTCTTCTCCAATTCGTCTGAATCGATTATCGGCGATAGAATAACAGACGTCTTTATGGACTTTTTATACGAGATAGTTTTTACTAGCAGTGTCGGTGAAATCTGTGAATTTGTAGATAAGTGGTACCGGTCCATTTAAGCGTAAATGATAAATCATGACTAGGTGAAAGGTAAACAGGCGCCGATAGAGACACATTGGTGCATGGACCAAACGATTTGGATTTTGGAACCGTGCTACACAGTCAGCGAGCGGTCCATTGACCCGTTTCAATTCACCGGATTATCATTGACATAGGTTTTGTGCCTTCCACATCGCTTTCTCCTTGATCGCCGTTTTTCTTTTCGCGCCACATTTGCTGAAGCTACGTAGAGAAAAATTTTCTTTTCTTCGCATTTACGAAGAAATATTAGATTTTATATAAGAATATAATAATCAGAACAGATTTTCTATATTTAAAATAATAATAATAAGTAAATCTCAAGGCTAACGAAAGTCAGCGCGGAAAGGGTTGTGCGTAGTTATTGATTAGTTACTGATTAGAATTACTTCTTCATAAAACTGATATCTTCCTTATTTCGTAATCTTAAATGTTTCAACTCATTTTAGAATCATTCTCAGCAATATTACAATTAAAATTTGTTAAAATTCTGTCAAAAACGTTAAGATAAATCTGTCCAGAAGTGAGTCATTCTCCCAGAATGAGATTTCTATAGTTCTGTATAGTTCCGTGTGTCAGACATATACTTAACGGAATTTTGACGAATTTTAATTCTAATATTGCTGAGAATGACTCCAAAGTTGAAACGTTCAAGATTTCGAAATAAAAAAGACATCAGTTTTATGAAAATTTTAATAATCAATAACAGGGTTGGGTAATAATTAATTAAAACATTAAAAATTAAAAAAAAGTTAAAAAGTTAATAACTTTTAACTTAACTTAGTTAATTTTAAATGCATTAAATTTTAATTTAATTAAATTTTAAACGTTAACTTTTTAACTTTTTGTTTTAAGTTAAAAAACTTTTTTATCTCTTTTTTAAATATCTTAGAAAAATAATAAGATATAATAAGATTAAAAGCGTATATTCGTAATCTATTCATATTTTAATCCACCCATCTTAAGTAATTTCTTAAGATGCTAATACAGCTCTCTGATTTATGCGATTATGTCTTAAATCATAAGAAATTGACCAATTACAGTCAAATATTCTTCTCGCATTCGATTGTAATTGGTCAATTTCTTAAGGCTTATCAAAAAGTAATCACTGATTGTATCTTCTCTATGTACTAACTGTTTTTTTAAAATTATATAACTTATATAGTTATATCGTTATGTGTTATATACTTATATCACATATGAATAAAAAAATTAAAAATTTAATTTACTTAATAATCTATATCGTAGTTATGTAATCTTATTTTAAGAAAAATTAGGACATTATGATTTAAAAAATAATTTTTTTCAAAATTAACTTTTTTTTTAACTTAAGTAAATTAATTCAATATTGACTTAACTTACGTTAAGTTAATTTTTTATTCAACTTTTAACTTTAATTTTGTAAAGCCATTAACTTTAATTTTATTCAGTTAAAAAAAAATATTATCTTACTCAACTCTGATCAATAGTGCGCAACCTATTCCACGCTGGTTCTCGTTAGTCTTGAAATTTATTCATTATTATTATTTTATATAAGCTTATATTTTATATATATAAGTCGTCTTTATATTCTAGAACAATTAATAAAATAAGAGACGCGTCTTTTATGCGTTTTAAAAAACAATATTAAAGGGCAATAGTTTTCTCCGAGAATCGAATTTATTGACCAAGCTTTATTTAAATTCTTTTTATTTATGCTTCTATCGTTTTCTACATTTAATATGCGTCGATTTCTCGTATCGTTTGAAGATTATTACTATCCTGAGGTAATATTTTCTACGGTTAACGAGAGGGAATCTCGATATTTCTCGCATTTCTTCGTCCTCTCCGCAACGCTCCAGCGCCCACTTTTCTGACACGAGACTCTTGGGCTGCAAAAACTATTGTATGAGAAGGTCTCGTGACGAACGTGCGGAGATGCACTGTACTCCGACTCTCGCCTGGAAAACGAGGCTACAACAGTAATGTGTAGCCGATGGACCTATATGACGACATTCCGCCATTAGTCTGAGAGATGAATCGTTTCGACATATTTTTATCCGAAAAATTCTTCCGAGATGTTATCTCGTTTACAATTAGCTTGCTTAGCTATCATACGAGTGATGTTATCGACTATATGATCGATGATTGATTATATTGTATGTTAATAGCATAATCATAAAATAGTTTTGACAAGAGACTTCTTTTTTAATAGGATTATTATAGACACTTTGATTATTAAATTGCTTATTTTGACAAGACGAATCAAAAAAATGAGATGTTAAAACAATACCGATTGAATTATCTCCACTGTTGTGTTAAAATTATTTTTATTGAATGGTAACTTTTGTTAAAAACTGAACTGCGTTGAAATATAATTATCATTTTTTTGCGTCACGTTATTTACAATCGTAAATTACAATTGTAATTTACATTTTGATAAAGATAAATATATATACACAAACAGAATTGTATGAATTTTATTTTAAATATTCAACAAGTTAACTTTATAATTATAGTATAATACATTAAATTGATTAAGCAGATGTAATTAAAAGTATATTTGATACCAATCTTTGAAAATTAATAAGAGGTCGCGGATGGGTCAAAGAAATAAAAACTGAAATGTTTAATAATCATTTTTATAGTGTGTAGTCATTCTTATATATGTCATTCATTAATATGTAGTCATTCTTACATGTTATATTCATCTTATTTTAAGAAACTTAATCAACACACGAACACTGCTTAAGGATTCGAATTCATCAAATTGCAAGCGGAAGTAGAAATCTATAAAAGGCCTACAGGCTGTTGTCTCCATTCGTAGATCTCATCGCAAGATCGACAGAAAAGGGGGGGGAGAGCAGACTGGTAGCGATCAGAGGGTGGGATCCTGAGGATTCTACCTCACGCATTTCTCCTTGACCGATCTCGGCTGATCTATCCCCACGATCGATTCCCACCACAATCCATGGTTTTGGCCTCGTTTGCGTTTACATCGCTTATGCTCGCAGAAGATACCACCTCCGACGTTCTGATCGTCCACCACCAAAACCACGGATGGCAGAGGATACCAAGACACCAAAGTTATAAAGCGGATCGGCTAAGCTGGTGCGCGGCGCTGCCACTTTGTCGAGCGACCACGACGTGCCACGGTTTGTCTTCCGCTTTCGTGAAAGAAGAGGAGAGGTATTTTTTTCCCCGGTGGACGGACACCTCTCCCCGCGGTGTCATCCTCTGAGGCGTACGGTCGTCGGGCCATGTCATTTTGACGTGGAGTCGTGGGTGCGGTTGTAATACTCCTGACACAATTCTGGTACCACCACTAGTTACACACACGAAGAGAACAAGGATCCGAATTTACTAAGGTACTTTTGATTAAAAAATCGCGCCAGATAAGAAGATCCTTTTCGTCCCTCGAGAACAAGATTTCTCCAAGTCGCGCAGGACTTACTTTACGTATAGGCTACTTTGTGATAGGAAACTTGATCAACCAGTTATTCTCTGATTGGGTTTAATTAACACATTGCAAACTATAGGTATACAAATGTAAATGATTGGAACAATATTTTTTTTGCAAAGCTATGATGCAAGATAATATTGAAGCGATTATTTTTTTAAAAAACACTTCAGGATATATCAAGTGTATAATCTCTATAAAAAATGATTGGAAATTTATACTTTCCGTACAAAAATTAATAATATATAAATGTGAAACAATTCAATGAAGTTCAATACGTATATTTTATAATTTGAAAATTTTTTTATTTTATCTCAATTATTTTTAAAATAATATAATCTACTTCTTATTAAAATAATTTCTAGGTTTTAAATCACCGCTTAAAACTTTTTATATTCAAATAAATAAATAAACTATATAAAAAAATTAATAATTTTTTCATAATTTTTTATTCTGTTAAAAAAATACATATAACACATTCTTAATGCAATTATTTGCTGTAGAATCTTTTATCATTACATCATATATTGTATGATAATGAGAATAGTAATTTGCTTAAATTTTTATTCTTTTGTTAAAAACTGATAATGTCGCAATATCATATTTGCAAACTTAGCTGTTGTGCAAATTCTTATTAATTCTTCAAAATCTTAGGTAAGCATTTAACAATTTTGCAACATACAACATTTTAATTTTATATTTCAAGCGTTACGTTATTACTTACGCAATGTTTTACGATAAATAACTGAAAAAAATTTTAAATTGAAAATATTTAAAATATCAAAATTAAAGGAGATATTTTGTTTGAATATATATATATATATATATATATATATATATATATATTAATTATTAAATGAAACGTTAATAAACTTTATAAATGACTGATATATAAATCGTTATTCAAGTATTTCAAAGCGTAAACAAGTAAATTAAAATAAAAGTATGTCGACATGAATAATTATATCCCATCCATAAATGATTAGTTGATCAATATCGAATTAATGCTGATTTAATCTTTCAATTCGATCGACCATTCTCTGGTCGATCCGTTTATAATTGATATAAATATATATATATACTAATAGCATGATAATTGAATGATATAAAAAAATTAAATGTTCCATGCGAGACACTTGTTTTAACATTTATAATATTTTTGTCAAAAATAAATTTCTCATTAATGACTAATTTTAATATGATTTATTTATGACAATTATCATAAATATGGGTGCTTCTCTCTCTCTTGCTCTTTCTTATTTTCTCTCTAAAAAGATTTTAGAAATAAGTTTTTATTAATAAGCTTATTACAGATTTATCGGATCATTTATACGGATTTGTACTTGGATTTGTACTTATAGTGTTCATTAGCTTTCGCTAGCTTCGTATTGCTGTCGTCTGTTTGATAAAGATACATCTATCAAGCAAGACGTACTTGAATGAAGATCAAAGTATATACCTACTTTAACGAAAAATTCAAAGATTTCTCTCTCTTATTTCTGTCTATTTATGCTTCTCCTTTCGAAAGTTTTCACATTGTCACGTATCATACAGTACTTAATGACCGTATGATAATTATATTGTGATAAAGATTCAAGCAACAACGTTGAATAATTTTTTATTATTAATATTTGTGATATGCAGATTACTTGTATAATTAATAGGTCATTTTCATTAGTTACTAATAGATCATTATCATTAGTATTCATTGTGTCATTAATATTCTCTGATTTGGTTCGCGTGTAAAAGAGAAACGCTGCGTCATGAGTTATTGGGAATTTAAATGCTTAGACTTTAATCAAGAATGTACGATTTTCCCGTTATTTGTTAAAGAGCTTTCACATCCTCTCTCGATTTATCATCCACATAAAAGAGGGAAGGTCTCGGGTCAGAATATTTCATTATTTTTCTTTGCATAAGTAGTAATTTAAATTTTTAAATACTCTAGTTCTGTCGAGAATGTAATCTTCCTCGGTGATGATTAATATATTAAAGATTTGATATTTGTCACAATACCTAGAAAAATTTGATCCATCTGTTATCTTTTCAATCTTTAATGTACATACATTACAATACGTACAATGCATTTGCTGACACATCGCTTTGATAGAAAAGTGATATACTTGAAAATTAGTAAACTTCCAGGAAAGCATTTTTTTAATTCTGAATTGAAACAATGTTTCAAGAGAGAGAGAGAAAGAGAGAGAGAGAGAGAGAGAGAGAGAGAGAGTTTTTTAAGGAAAAATGACATAATTTCAAATAGAATGTTCATCTACAATTACCGATAATATTCCTTCGCGATATCTAACTCAAAAAAATGTCTTTTTTTCTAAAAACAATCATTACCCTCTAGTTATAAATTGAAAGAGTTGCAAATGTACTTTTCTAACAAAAATATACACCTTTAGAGTTGATTTCTTATCATTATCAAAAATAATTTTTAAATTATGTCGTTCTTTTTATCAAATAAGCGATAAGCGATATAATATCGATAATATCGACGTTGTATTGAAGTAACAATTAATTGCGCGCCATAACTTTCACAATCTTCAAAAATAAAAAAAAAATTTCTCGGCTTTTATCTAAAGAAAAGGTTGTTTAATAATTTTTTGCAGCTCTCTTTCTCCGAAAAAAAAATCTGTTTGAAATATATCTCATTTTTTTAGACGAAGATTCATCTTTACAAAAAGATGAATCTCTTTTGTCTTTCTGCAAAACAATTATTTTGATTTCCGTTGCAAAATGGCTCGAGAGAAGATTAACTTCTAATTATAGAATTTAACTTATTCCTTCCTTAAACACACGTAGCTTCAAAATCTCAACAATTACGCCATGAGTTCAATGCGAAGTCGCTCACTCAAGGAAAGTAACTTTCCTTCAAAGGATATGTTAGTTGATGGATTGTCGACAACAAGCTGCTTAGAAAAAGAAAGAAAAAAATCTATAAAGAAAACAAGTGTTCTCGTTGGAAGTTCTCGTTGGAACACGTTTATGACGACTTCGGGAGATAGCAGTAATAGTTTCTTCAGAACGTGAAAGTTATGTTCCGCGATACATACGGCGAGTGAACGACCGGATGATGTGCATCGAGGAAATAACTATTAAAAACTAATTGCGAGCTGATGCACGTACAGCATGTTTCGTTTACTGATCGCTGCGCTGTGTCGATCTCTCGAATGTCTTAATATCACGTATAAACGTGATTTATTTGTTCTGAACGTATGTATATTTTTTTATTTAAATATATTTTAAAAATATATCTTTTCGGAAAAAGCATCCGATCGAAAAATAATTAAAATAGTAAAGCTCTCTAAAATAGTAAATGTTTGTTATATCGTTCAAGTAAATTATATATCGGAATATGTTGTATCATGCCAATTATTCCTAACAATGTGGTAATTTCCGCATATTTGTCAGATTCGCTACGTTAGTAAAAAAAAAATATGTTAGCGATAAAATTTGCATCGTAATGCAAAAATTTTGCTCTATAAATGCCTTGTTGAATTTAAAAGCACCCGGGAAAAAATGATTCATATATTATTATATAAAATTATATAAAAATATATATATATTATATACAAAATTGACATATTTTATATACAATTATATATAATTATATATTAAATATGTCCATATATATAACATTTTTTTCTTGAGCAGGGAAAGTAACATGTTATTTGTAACGAAGTTATAATTGAAATATTATTCTTTCAGTAACTGTAACTTCTTTCCTTTCTTTTCATTTATAATAGTAACTTAGTTACATTTTTTTTTATAATTAAAAACTAATCTGATAGTTATTTTTGTAGTTACTTTACATTTAGTTTATTTCAAACTTATTTATTAACATATATGAGCTGTCCAAAATAAAATGCTCACAATTAGTGAACAATCAATAATTTCTTATGATTGGAATATATATTTTTCCTTGATAAAATGATCACATTCTGTAAAGAATTAAGCTAATAATCTTTTAGTACGTAAACGCATCTTAACATTGATCCCAAAATTTTGAGATTCTATGTAAATATATTAATTTATTATAAATAATATAGCTTATAATGTTCAGCATAATTAGTAAAATGATTTAATAATGTTATAAATATTTTTGTATTTAAATAAGAATACAAAAAATTAATAGAAAAGTAATTAAAAATTACGACTTGTTATTTTTTAAATAACTATATTATAATTGTATAATGTGTTCCTTTTCAGAATCGGTAATGTGCAACAGGGTAATAGTTACTTTTCAAGAGAAAAAATTTTAACTAGTTAATTTTTACAAACTTAACTTTAAATTAGTAACTTTTCCAATCCTGCTTGGCGTAGTCCAAGCAATTTTAAAAATAAAGCATTAAATTACTCGTTTAAATAATCGACACATTTGACGGTTTATAACATCAATGGAAATGATATTTACAATTGAAATGATTTGACGTAACTGTTTGTAAATTTAAGTTTACTATATTATTTTTCGTGTTACAGGCAATGGCGAGCCTCATTAATTCGACAACAGAATTTTTCAACGATGCGTACGATTATTACCTCTGGACTTTGTCCCTCGCAGGTAATTCATAAAAATTCTGTTTAGGTATTATAATTTTCTGTAATATCATCTATTTAATTAATATTAAATTATCTGCTCTTTAATAAATATTGTTTGCAATATATTATCTAGTTTTTATTGTAAAGAATTTCAATTTATGTAACTTTAAAACAATATAAATTTATTTTTAATTATCAATTTCTTGATGTTATTTATAAATTATAAAAATTAATTTAATTGTATAGAATTGAGTGTTATAAATAAAATACATTGCGATTTTTACAAAAAAATTTTATTCGTTTGTAATGTTGTAATACAGTTGTTAACAATTGTAACAATTGTACATTGTTAACAATTACTATTATTACTATTATTACAACGTTGCATATGGATGTATAATGTAATGTTACGTCATCATTAACGATTTGTGATTTCTTTTAGGCTTCCTCCATAAATATATATAAGCACCCATAAATATTCATAACCCATAAATATTCATCTCAACAAGTGAGAATGGATTAAAATGGATTGAAATTTTTTTCTATCCGAATGCGTATTTTAAATAGCGAATACTTTTTTTGGATTCAATTGGGTGCAATTAGATTGAAAAACTGCCTTAACTTTCTTATTCAAAATTTTGAATTGAACAATATTCACAATGTGTGTGTTGTGCACAGAAAAAGCTAATATTATTTTTAGATTGAAAAGCATGAAGATATGTTTCGTGCAATTCCTATAAATGAATAAAAATGCATTCAGAATTGAAAAGCATTCATTTTAACATTTATAAATCATTATTTCTGTAAATCTGAATCCATTTCAATCCATTCTCGTTTACTGGATGTTTTTACGTAATAATTATTATTGTATTCTTATTGCATCATTCAACATTTACGAATATTAAAATGAATGCTTTTCAATCCTGAATGCATTTTTATTCATTTATAGAAATTGCATGGGGCATATTTCTCTTTTAATCTAAAAATAATATTAGTTTTTTCTGTGCACACACATACAAACACAACAACATATTGTGAATACTGTTTAATTCAAAATTTTGAATAAGAAATGCAGTTTTTCAATCCAATTGCATCCAATTGAATCCAAAAAAATATTCGCTATTTAAAATACGCATTCGGATAGAAAAAAATTTCAATCCATTTTAATCCATTCTCGTTTGCTGCGTATTCATGCATGAAAAATTTTTTACTGAGATTATACGGGTGTTTGAAATATTTTATAGATGTCCGCATTTAGATTTTACTTTTACAATGTTTTTTTATTATTAAATATATATATGATATTAAAATTAATATAATAAAATTAATAATTAATTATATAAGTATACATATATGCATATTTCATCAGTATTATTACTCAAATAAAATTAGTTATTAGGTGTACAACTTTGCTTCCGCCATTTTTTCCGAAATTCGAGGCTTTATTGTAAAAAACTGGTTATATATTTATGATTCAAAGTATTGTCCATCGCTGGCCACTACTTTCTCCCATCTTTCGGATAGCGTACGAATCCCGCGTCAAAAAAAACTGGTCATCTTTTGAGGCTGTGCACGAATCGATCCAATTTTTTACTTCTTCATAAGACCGGAAGTGCTGGTCAGCCAGGCCGTGTGCCATTGATCGAAACAAGTGATAGTCAGAGGGAGAATACAGCGGGTGGGGTAGGACTTCCCATTTCAATGTTTCCAAGTATGTCTTAACCATTTTCGCAACATGGGGTCGAGCATTGTCATGCTGCAAAATCACTTTATCGTGCCTCTCGTTGTATTGCGGCCGTTTGTCTTTCAATGCTCAGCTCAAACGCATCAATTGCGTTCGATACCGATC
>Ga0157364_1006286_pt1 | contig 12185 bp, 10 predicted proteins | sample AttsexASBM2_FD_111476 | JGI IMG/M metagenome (GOLD analysis project Ga0157364, IMG submission 111476) | Fungus gardens microbial communities from leaf cutter ant in Ribeirão Preto, State of São Paulo, Brazil - Atta sexdens ASBM2 | ecosystem: Host-associated > Fungi > Mycelium > Unclassified ...
GAGCGAACAACGCATCTGAGAGTAGTGCATGTGCGCCTGTGTATCTGTATATCTGTATAGGTATCTATTGTGTGTGTGTGTGTGTGTGTGTGTGTGTGTGTGTGTGTGTGTTCACAGACACATATGAATCTCATGAGAATGAATATTTCACTCAACGTGTAAATTGCGAATTTACTTATAATTTACTCATTTAACGTTTGCTTTAACCTCAAGTCTTAAGAGTCGTGTGACGCGAATCCGCGCATCCGTGCCTCGAGTTTGTATACAAATGACAACCTTCTACGCTGAATATCGACACTTCTGCAACAGAATCAATAGATTTCGTCACATGAGATATATATATTTCGTTGGTTGTGCGAAATTTTACAAAATCCTTACCATCAGGTAATTCATATAATTTTCTAGGAAGAGAGGCGAAATAGGGATGACGTAACGCTTCCTCCGCACCTATCCGTTGATCGGGATTCAGCTGCAGGAGCGACGACGCCATACTATCGCCCTCGGCGATATCATACAGCCGAGGAAACGAGAGTCCCAGTTTCCGCGGCGGATAAAATATCAGTCTGTGTGCTTTATATCCGGGCAGATGCGTGACACCTGGCCAAGTCTCCTCGGTAGGTGTGCCCAGCACTTTAAATATCTTATCGAGTTGGTCGTACGTACAGCGTACACCTGGGAATGTCGGTTCACCAGTTAACATTTCCACAAATATGCAACCTACTCCCCACATGTCAAGCGAGGTGGAGTACTCTGTGGAACCTAAAAGAACGTCGGGCGGTCTATACCATAAGGTCACGACTTCGTGTGAGTATGTATGCGATGGCACAGATTTGGCCCTTGCTAGCCCAAAGTCTGCCAATTTAAGTTCTCCTATCTCGCTGATTAATAAATTCTGTGGCTTTACATCTCTATGCAGAACCCTCCTAAAGTATGCAATAACACAAATTAATCAACGCGTCAAGATGAAGACATCGATATTATATACTATAAACTTTTTTTAATTACCTGCGGTGACAGTATGCCAATCCTCTCAATAGTTGAAAAAGAAACAATTTAACATTACGCGGATCCAATCCTCCATTCCCGAAATACCTCTCCATATATTGGGATAAATCAGTGTGAACATATTCAAACACAAAGGTGAGCGTCTCGCGGGTATGAATGATATCGTGTAAAGTCACGATATTGCTATGTTTTAACTCTTTGAGGAGACTTGCCTCGCGAATGGCAGTAAACGGAGCTCCTTCCTCCTCTTGCAGTCTAATTTCTTTAAGAGCCACCACTTGATTAGTGAGATGGCTATAGCCTTTGAACACTGTGGCATATGATCCCTCTCCCAACTGCTCCAGTTTTATATAAGCTTCGGATTTACCGAATGGCGAATCTCCCTGTCGAGACAAATTGAAATTAATGTTTATTATCATAATAGAAAATTAGTGCAAATGAGTACATATATGTAATATAATATATTACCCCAAAAGCGGAAAATCTTTTAGTTCTTCTAGGTTCTGGACCAAGGAAAACTTCAGATTTGGGCCGCGGTGGACGTCGGGGCCGTAGAATTACCCTAGCTTCCTCTCTTATATCTTCATCGAGAAGCTTCGAATCGCTAGAAACCGAAAGCTGTCGATGCACTCTCTCATGATCGCCCACACCTGTCCATTCTATGACAGTCCAATTTCCGAAAACATTCTTAAAATAACAGCAATAAAAATACATAAAATCACAGATTTTTATAAAATTTTGAATATATAAATAATTCTACTTTGCTTAAATTACATACATATGTATTTTGATGTTATTTATGCATTTAAATCGCGGGATAGCTTCTTATGTATACATAATTTCAACTATGCATAATATGCAGAAAAACAACAACGTGATATTTGATCATTAACAAATGTGTTTTAGTAATCATTTTTTTAGTGTTTTTAGTAACAATATATATGAAAGAGTGCATTCTTATAAATACAAATTAATTAATAAATTAAATAATAAATTAAATTAATTAATAAATAACTTTATAAAATATGTGTGCACATAAATTAGATTTCTATTTTATAATATAATAAAAAGTATGAATTAAGTTTTTTGTTTTTTCATCTCTTATTTCAAAAAATATATAAACATCTAGAGTTACATCATGATACTACATCCATACAATATTAAGAAACCATATATAATGAGAGATAAGAAATAAAATATCCATAAAATATTATGAAACCGTAAATATGTATATTTTTGGATAAAGCTCACCATAACGACGATCTTTGTCCGCAGGTATATTGCCATTTGGCTCCAACCGATCTAGGAACTCCTCCGAATAACCATTATATGGCAATTGACCTCTCGTTGTTGCATCATCAGCCTCTTCTTTTGATATAGCTGTAATAAAATAAATAATATTTAAATGTATGTTTATAATCATCATTAATTATGTCTAATGATTTGACTAATTAATGATTCATGATTTACTTGTATAAAACTATTTTACTCGATCTTTGTAATATATATATAATATTTACAATATCAATAATAATTATATTACTAAAACATCATTATTATTTAATTATTTAATTTATTTAATTTAATTACAATAGGGAAAAGCAATTATTTGCTTGACATTAATTATATATTTATTAATATTGAAAAAAACATTAAAACAAAGTTCAACATTTAAATCCTTGTGATTACTATTATATTTTCTTAATATAAAAGTTTTATATTAATATAAAAGTTAATATAAAAATTACCTATACAAAAAATACTTACAAAGTCGTCCAAAGCTGTGACTAAGGCGCTTTTTTAATTTTTGCACTCTACTGAGAGCACCGCCTTTCTTTTCCCGCATTGTCACAGGCCCTGCAACAAATGTAATGTTTAAACATACAATTTGATACACCTAATGTAAGTTGAGATAGCATGACATCATAACAGAAGGCCAAGAACATCAGAGTAATTTAGATATAACAGATCATTACATTTATGATGACATCATAGCTATGTTATGCCAATGCTTCTTAATGATGATAAAGGTATGCATCACATTCTTCTCAAATGACAATGCGAGGAACTCACAGGGAATTACAATATAATAAAAAACAATCATATATGAGACAAAATATGATTACATCATACAAATATTAATAATTATACCAATTTTTTTTTTGTAGATATTACACACGTTATACTACAGATAAAGAAAAAATAATGACACTCAATGAACGAAGTAATTTGAACACAGTTTTGTCCCGAATCCAAAGTAATTTAATTTAATTTTCAGAACGTAGATGACTCATCCATTCGTAGAAGATAATGGATTTTTACTGCAATTAAAAGTGAAAGTACGTATTCTTAAGTATGCACTTTCCAAGTATGTGTATCAATTCACCTGAACCAGCCAACTATCATTTTTTTTTGGAGCAAGCCATATAACAAAGCAAACTCTCACGGGACACTTACTAATACGATAAAAACTTTGAGATTGCCGTATGTATATGACACATGACACGCCATTCAGTCACACGTACATACACGCACACGAATATCGACACACACGTTCTTTTCTGCATACAGGTATGCACTGTAATTACAGCACAGGAGGTTCAACGAACTAATATACATTAGTTTCACACGTCGAATAACCGAACAAATCTCTGGTCGAGATATTCAAGTGTCAGATAAAACATAGGCTCTCTCCCTCTCTCTCTCTGTGCTACACAAAAGATTGCATTGTACTCGTCGTGTGACTCGAAAAGATACGACGATCCCAATCCTGAAATTGATAAACGCGCGTTTCTTCCTGTGATCAACGCAAGAATCAAGCCGGAAAGGAAAATAATATTCAACTTCTTTCTCGCTTGAGTTGCATATATACTGAAGAACTCAGTTGTCCCTCTTCTGCCTGCCATCAGGAGATACTGTACATGCACACATATAAGAGCGCGCTCGCAAGGAGAAAGAGAGAGAGATTATTATTTTCATTTTCTCTCTCTCTCCCTCTCCTCTTCCTTTTTTATCTCTCTGCTTCTCTCGTCAGACTGCTGTTGCTACTTGGTCCTTCTCTCCCGTCTCCATGATCCTGGAACGGAACTCTCTTTACCTCTCTCTCATTCATCGTCTCCTCTCTTGTTCTCTCTCTCACACACACACACACACACACACACACACACACACACACACACACACACACACACACACACTCTCTCCCTCTCTATCTTTCTCACCTCGTTCACACACGCACACGCAAAGAGAAACCGAACGGCGAGAGCCGAAACATCGGCCGCAAGAGAAAAATAGGGGAAGGATGCGCGACGGGCGCGTCCGACTTACCCTCTTTGCTCTTGGAAGCGGTCGAACTCTTGTCCTGACAGTACATGATTACTCATTCGCTCGCACGCGCGGGACACATCACATATGGGCGGTGACGCACTCGGCTGCGTGTGTGGGTACGCGCCGCCGCCGCTGCCGCCGCTATGTTTTTCCCTCGGCCGATGCTCCTCAGCTCCTGTGCGGCGACGAGAGTCCCGGGCGCCGAGCTCCGTAACGCGCGACTCTCTCACGTCGTCCTCCTGTATTCCGGTGATTCCGGCGAAGCGCGCACGATCCCCGTCGCGTCGCCTCGCGCCATGAAAACGCCTCCGCGCTATCCCCGTGGACGATGACAACGACGACGGCGAGGATGGCGAGGACTGGGAGGACGGCGATGGGAGCCTTCCGCACGATGTGAGACACCGCGAGAAAATATCACAAAATTTGCCAGCGAGATCCTCGCTAGTCGGCCTCTTCCAAGAGATCACCTCTCTACCGCTCCACGAGAGGGGCAAGTTCACGTCGGTGTACACTACACACTCACATACAGAGATACATACACATATCTATCTCTTTCTTTTCGATATTTCTTCTCTTCTTTTATACGGAATCACAAATGATTCGGTCAACCCTCCCGTTTGCGCTTAACCCTCGCTGACGGTGGGTGCTCGCGCACATCACACCACTATCTCCAGCAAATCATCTGCGATCGAGGATTCGAGGCCGACCGGTAGGGATTGTCGGGAAGTCTATCTCGCTTGTCGCGGATACTGACTGCCCACACCACCGTCACCACCTCGCACCTCGCACGACACGAAAGTCGCGAGCCGAATTCGGCCGAGACGGCAGACGCGCGTCAGCGTGTATCACAACCTAGAATGACGACCGCCGTTGTATTCAGTGTTGTATGAAGTTGTTCAGAAACGGGGACGCGTGCGTATTCACCTACTTGTACTTGTTGCAGACGAGAAAAATAACTAGACTGAACGAACCGCGAACGCTTGCATTGCGATTTGCGACTGTTGGACAAAAAGAAATCTAACGCCGTCTCTCTTTCTATCTCTCTCTCTCTCTCTCTCTCTCTCTCTCTCTCTCTTATTTTTTTTAAAACTGTTTTTCTTTTTTTATATCATTTAACAATCATTGACTTGTTATCAAACTTAAATCGTGAATATTTTAAGGCATATATTATGCACAGCTTACAAATGGTTTCAAATTTTTGTTTGTCATACTTTCCCATTTAACCAAGTCTGCTCGAACAAATTTTATTATTTTATATTGTCCGTGATATCCGTTATATCAAATGCTAATAATGAAATACCGCGAAAAATATAATAGGATTTATATTTATATGACTTGAAGGTAGAAAAGCACAGTATATATAATTGTTTTGTTTTTATTATTCGTAGAAAAAATCGATAGAATAACGTTTGTGATGTGTCATTATTGTCATTTAACGGAAAATACTGTTTTTATTAATACTGAAATTTGCAAATTGTTACGTTTTATATTATTATATTATTATTATAGATTTTCAATATTGGCAATTTAATATATACTAGAACACAACTTTTGTACGTATAATTTGTCTTTTCTTTTTCTAAAGAATAATTAAAATTGGGTTCTTGAGATAAAAATTAAACAATAAATGAAAATACGGGCAATTAAGAGCCTAAATTTGCAATAATTGGAGCGATTGTATCGACATATATATTTCTCAATACTACATATATATATATATAACAAATATCGTTATTGTTATATATAAAGAAATATATATGCTACCCAATTACTACGAATTTAGGTTCTTAATTGCCCGTATTTTCATTTATTATTTACCCAACAAACGAGAATGAATTGAAATGAATTGAAATGGATTCAGATTTTCAAAATATAATTGATTCACGAATGTTAAAACAAATACTTTTCAATCCTGAATGCATTTTTATTCATTTATAGGAATTGCATGGAGCATATCTCTATGCTTTTCAATCTAAAAATAATATTAACTTTTTTTGTGCACAACACACACATTGTGAATACTATTTAATTCAAAATTTTGAACAGGAAATGCAGTTTTTAATTGCATCCAATTGCATCCAATTGAATTTAATCTAATTGAATCCAATTGAATCCAATTAAACTCCAAAAAAAGTATATTCACTATTTAATACGCATTCAGATAGAAAAAAATTTCAATTCATTTTAATCCATTCTTGTTTGCTAGGTAATTTTCTTTTTCTCTCTCTTCAAGAGAGAGAATAGATACCAATTACAGATAAAACTATCTATTTTATAATATCCAATATCTATTTATTTCAAAAGAACAATTTCATGCAAAAACCAAATCTATCTATAGACTATAATACTCCATAATAGTTCAAATACTCCGATCAATTTGAAATTAGAGCGGCATTGATAGTCAGTAAATCTTATATACACAGTTTTAAGATAAGTCAATTACAGAGCCGTATTAGCATATTTTAAGACATTACTTAAGACAATTTTAAGATAAGAACAGGCTATGAATGCCGATCCTAGTCTTTCCTAAACAAAAACCTTTTCAAGTTCTACGTCAATTTAAATAGTTCGAACTTTAAAATCTCTCTCTCTCTCTCTCTCTCTCTCTCTCGCTCCTCTCTTTTAAATGTCATACATCATACATGTCACATATGTAGTCGTATGAACAGACCTTCATTATCGATACTTGATGTCTCGACGTCGACTTTTCGGTATCGAGCTGCAGAGAATCGAAATATCGATAAGCCATCGTCCAGCAACTCCGGCAAGCTCGAACTGGCTCGAACTTCGAAGCTTTGGGGCATCATGCCATGTTCTCGCGCATCGTCGCACGTGTAAGTGTGGGCTGTCGCCTTGTGAGTCAGCAAAAAGAAAAGGGAGTTGACGATAATCTGTTGTCGAGGTTGTTACGAGCGAGTAGCGTCGGAAACGGTGCGATCCAGGACGCGCGTTACTGTGGGAAAACGTGTCAGGTTGCCGTCAGCGAGCCGTGCGGAGCGATGTCGGGCGACGAGAAGCCGTTTCGCCGTCTGCCGTTGTGCGTGCGTCCCTATCATTACGATATCTCGTTGACGCCGCATATCACCACCTTCACCTTCAACGGCACGGAGAAAGTGCATCTCAATGTGAGTTCTGTTACCTACTATCATTCCTCTCTCGCTGCCACTCTCCGTCCTTCCTTTCAGTGAAAAATAGAGTCGAAGATGAGAGATAGAGAACAAAGCGGCCGCTAACCATATGGGAAACATAACCAAGAAACGCCCCGCCCCTGATCCCTTCCCCGCCGCCAGTTTCTGTTTAAGTAGCATTTAGATTTGAATCTGATTGGCAAACATTAAGGCGGACCGCCTTATCTTCTAATTGCCGGCAATCGCGATTTTAATCCCTTGATTTGCTCATTAATTTCGCAGTGACGCGAATTCTAATTGCACTTACGAAAGTTATCTATTATTTTTCCTCCCGTATTAATCATATTTCATGCTTATCTTTGCGACATACATGACGATTGCGAAAATTCTCTCTTATCTGTTTTTTTCTTTTTTTCTTTCGGATTAAAGGTGGAAACTCCTACGGATACCATTGTATTGAATTGTTTGGAAATCAATATAAAGCGCGCGAGTTTTTATGGAAATGATGGCAAGACCATTGTGCCTGAGAAAATTGTATTATCAGGATTGGAGGAGACAGCCACATTGGTGTTTCCTGAAGCTCTGCCATCTGGGAAAAGTGGATACTTGAACATAGAATTCATGGGAGAGATCAATGACAAGATGAAAGGTTTTTATAGAAGCAAATATAGTGGGTAAGAATACAACTGATAACTTTGAATATATAAAAAAAAATTATCAAACTCTCTGTCCAGCTGTCTAATTAGAAAAAAAACCTTTTTAACAATATATTTCAATTACTGTTTGTTAATTTTAGCTCCTGAAAATTATATAACATATGGATAAATGAAAACAGAATGTTTAAAGTATGTATTTATATGTATCTTTCAAAGGCAAGATGGTAACTGCGCTGTAACCTATTTGTGTCCTACATCAGCACGCAAGTTTTTTCCATGTTGGGATGAACCATCTTTTAAAGCAACCTTTGATATACATCTTACAATTCCATCTCAGCCATGTTTCATTGGGTTATCGAATATGGTGAGCATCCTTGATACAACGTAGAATTTTTTATGATTTCAGGGAGGACGGTACCGTTGAATATGCGGCGGTTACCCAGTTTGAGCCGACAGATGCTAGACGTTGCTTCCCATGTTGGGACGAGCCAGCGCTGAAAGCAACATTTGACATTACGCTAAAAGTACCAATCGGTCTTACAGCACTTTCCAATATGGTAAGCAACGCCGGGCATCTGCAATATTATTTGCTTTTTTTTTTCTTTTGCTTCCTATCTTGTAATTTATATTTAAGGTAGATGTATGTACTTTTTTCTTATGCTTTTTTCTGTATTTGATATTTGATATTTGATACATTATCTGATGCTTAAAATTAATGTTTTATATGTTGATTATTAATCTGTTAACTATTTTTTATTGTATATATCATTCATATTCGGTTCTTTCATTTAAAATTACGTTTTAAGATCAGATTAGAAATTGACATCGAATATGAATTTGAATTTAACTAACAGAAGAAAGAACTAATTCCAAGTTTGGTAAACTTTGCTCTGCTTTGATTTTAAGACATTGGTACAATGTCTTAAATCTTAAGCTCGATACAATCATAAGCTATTTACAAGGCTAATGTCAAGCCAATGACAAAGCTAATATGAAAACTATATCAAGGCTATGACATAAAAAAAACATAAACAATAAGACAAGTAGTAAGCGAATCAACATTTTGGATTTTTTTTATTACCTATGTTATTGCCTTATATTCTCTTACTACTGATATTTTTCTGTATATTTAATTTTAACATCTTAAGACATTACTTAAATTTTGTAATGATAAAACGGACTATAAATACCGATCTTATTTTATATATATATATATATGAGTACATCTTATCTGTTTTGATTTTCAGCCTGTAAAAAGCAAAGTTACAAATGGGAACTGCGAGACATTGACTTTTGAAAGAACGCCTGTTATGTCAACGTACTTAGTGGCTGTAGTAGTAGGCGATTTTGATTACATAGAGGACATGTCTAGTGATGGTGTGTTAGTTCGAGTTTATGTGCCCAAATCTAAGAAAGAACAGGGCCAGTTTGCTCTAGAAGTGGCCACCAAGGTGCTGCCTTACTACAAGACTTATTTTGGTATCGCGTATCCCTTGCCAAAGATCGATCTCATAGCGATTGCCGATTTTTCGTCTGGCGCTATGGAAAATTGGGGACTCGTTACATACCGCGAGACCTGTTTACTCGTGGATCCGCAGAATACGTCGGCGGTACGCAAACAGTGGATCGCGTTGATAGTAGCACACGAGTTGGCACATCAATGGTTCGGTAATCTCGTGACAATGGAATGGTGGACGCATCTATGGTTAAATGAAGGCTACGCATCGTTCGTAGAGTTTCTGTGTGTTGCACATTTGTTCCCAGAGTATGATATCTGGACGCAGTTTGTAACGGACACATACATACGAGCATTGGAATTAGATGCTTTGAAGAACAGTCATCCAATCGAGGTACCAGTCGGTCACCCGTCGGAGATCGACGAAATCTTTGATGACATATCGTATCACAAGGGCGCCTCTGTGATTCGTATGTTGCATGCATATATAGGTGATGACGATTTTAGAAAGGGTATGAATCTATATCTGAAGAAACACAGCTACGCCAATGCGGAAACCGAAGATCTCTGGGCCGCGTTGGAAGAGGCCAGTAATAAGGCTGTACGTAAGGTGATGTCGTCATGGACCAAGAGACAGGGTTTCCCCGTTGTCAAAGTTGACTATCGTCAAGAAGGCAACAATAGGATCTTATCATTGTCTCAAGAGAGATTCCTGGCCGATGGGTCGGTGGATAACAATGCGGATAATGCATGGCTCATACCAATAAGTGTAAGCTCTTCACAAGATCCGAACAAAACAATATTTGACGGCATATTAGATGCAAAAACCAAGGAATTTGTAATCCAAAACGTTCCCGAGGGCACATGGCTAAAGATCAATCCTGGAACAATTGGCTTCTATCGAACTCGTTACAGTCAGTCCGCTCTGTCACTTCTATTACCAGCAATTAAAGATCATACATTACCTCCTCTGGATAGATTAGGCTTATTGGATGATCTTTTTGCAATGGTACAGGCAGGTTACGCATCCACGGTGGAAGTACTCGAATTAATGCAGGCGTTTCTGCACGAGGACAACTACACCGTGTGGTCCACTATAGTGAATATCTTAAGTAAAATCGGTATTCTCATTTCTCACTTAGACTTCGAGGATTCTCTCAAAGCATTTGGACGTAATCTATTTCGTGAAGTTAATGTCAGATTAGGCTGGGATCCTAAGCCAAATGAAAGTCATTTAAATACGTTACTCAGATCTCTTGTATTAGGCCGCATGGCAGCATTAAATGATCAAGATATTATCGAAGAAGCGAAGAGAAGATTCGAACTGCACGTAAATGGCACAACGACACTCGCTGCTGATTTGCGCAGTCCAGTTTATCGAGCTGTACTTTCCGTGGGTGATGCCAATACTTATATTACTATGTTGAAATTGTACAAAGAGGCTGATCTTCAAGAAGAAAAAGAGCGAATTCTGCGAGCGCTTGGTGCAATCAAAGATGAAACTCTGCTAGGGAAAGTTCTGGACTTCGCCATGAGCGAGGAGGTCCGTGCTCAAGACACAGTCTTTGCCATCATGTCCGTGAGTTTGTCATATAAAGGACGTCTCATGGCATGGAATTTCTTCAAGGAGAAATGGAAGACTCTGTTGGATCGTTACGAAGGCGGCTTCTTGCTGGCACGGCTGGTAAAATTCACAACAGAGAATTTTGTCACCGAAGAACAAGCCAAAGATGTAGAGAGCTTCTTCGAGAGTCATCCGACTCCAGGCACCGAACGAACGGTGCAACAGTGCGTGGAGTCCATTAGATTGAATGCTGCATGGCTCAACCGAGAAAAAGACTCCATCAGAAAATATCTAACCACTCAAGTCTAGTAAAGATAATTCCTTATCTTTTCTCTCCGTTATACCTTAATAGGACATTGGCATAATTCGATCTCGCATAATTTTACTATGCGAATATCTTATGGTACTGCTTGACATTGTGAAAGAACGTTACTTAGATACAGACTTGTCTCTTGTGTACGAAATAATAATAAATAACACTAGTTTACAAGACTTTTTTTAATTATTTTGAATCGGACAATGTATTTTTTATAGATTTTTGAATGCTGAAACGTAATGTCACAAGCTAAATTTTTCTAACACGTTTGAGAAATAATTGACTTAATATACACAATGATTTTTTTTTATGGTATTTAACATTCTTTTGTTAAGTTATCTTAAAATTCTGATTAGAGGTCATGAATATATTCATTTTCTATAAAATGCATTTTTTTTCTTTCAATGTTTCACGTTTTATGTAGCATGTTTTACGTATTAAGATTCAATATTTTACATGTTAAGATTCAAAGATAGGATTTTTCTAAGATAGCAAATTTTTTATCTATGACTGAAATCATATATATATATATACTTATAATTTATAGTGTGTTAATAATACACATATAAAAATCATACAACTTTTATTTGAAAAATCTTTTTAAATGTGTTTTTTTTTTTTTTTTTTTTTTTTTTTTAAATAATTTTTTTTTTTTTATAAATTGTATAATTTTTATTTTTTTATATAATTTGTATATAAAAAAAAAAACAAATATATATTTTAAAAAAAAATA
>Ga0157364_1006287_pt1 | contig 12185 bp, 7 predicted proteins | sample AttsexASBM2_FD_111476 | JGI IMG/M metagenome (GOLD analysis project Ga0157364, IMG submission 111476) | Fungus gardens microbial communities from leaf cutter ant in Ribeirão Preto, State of São Paulo, Brazil - Atta sexdens ASBM2 | ecosystem: Host-associated > Fungi > Mycelium > Unclassified ...
CATCATCTACAATATACGGAATAAGAAGTAAGAGTAAAAAATTGACCAATCACAGTCGATTATTCTTCTCACATTCAACTATGATTGACCAATTACTTACTCTTACTTCTCACTTCGTGTATTGTAGTCATTGTAGATGACATCTTATGTTTCGATTTTGGACTTTTTGTTATTTAAGTTTTTAGATATCTACTTTAGCAAAACCATCCTTTCCGTGTGTTAAACATGCGAAAATATATTTCTTATGAAATATTAATTTAAAGGTAAAAAATATTGAACATATGATTTATATGAAATATATATCAGAAAAAACTGTGCCCACCGGTGCGATAAATGACCTTAAAAGATACGATGAGAAAAAGAAGAGGACAAAGTTATGACGATGAGAGAAAACAGTGCGACTGCGGAAGTAAAGAATAACCCACATTCCCGCCGCATATTTAACGTTAAATGGGGCCGTCTGAAAAACGCATTCAATGCAAACGCGGGATGGGAATCGACGCCTTGCAAGCCGGAGCGATGATGAGAATAGACGGGAACAGGTGGTTGATACATGCGACTTAGGCATAATTAACGATGCTGACAAATCGATGGATGGTGACAAACTCTTCGGTATTTCACGTGCCGCGATAAAATAGCGAATATAAACGTAACGACACGGCTGAACGGCTCGATCGCGCTGTTGCTAATGCATAATTCAGACAATTTATATCGGAGTGCAATAACTTAACGGTAACGGTTACCATCGATTGCAATAGGCGTAAACCCGGAGTATAAAACGAATACCAAGAAAATAACGCTTAATAAAAGCTTCGCATGAGCGAAAATGTGTTAGCATTATATATGCAAAATGTTTTGCTTCTGTTACTTTATTCTCTCAATTCCATTTTATGACAAAAATATCGAGGCTTTTACTATTTCCGAGTAATTAGTTTAAACTTTAAAACCTTATCTTCTAGCAGATTAAGCATCGTGAAACAAATTGAAAATCGTATTCCTTGGTCAATTTAGAAAGTGGACTTCATTTCTAGAGAATTTCAATTTGCGGCTTAGTTATACAAGAATGTATAATTTTGAAAATTGGACACTTGTGTCATGTAATAGCTAATAGAAAGAGAATTTTCTTGTTAATAAAAAGAAACCATCAGTTAAATCGAAGTGTGATTTGTGCATTCTGCATAAATTATTAATGAATCAATTTTAACAAGATTTATAATATTATTACCTTTTTTTTTTTAAGGTAAACGTCCTAGTGATCGGACACAAAATTTGTTATCTTAAATGTTTTTTCTGTTGCAATATTGTAATGTGATTGTATTTAAAAATTATTTAAAAAAGCATTTAAGATTAATAATATAAACAAATATATATAAAGTTTTATGTAAATGTCTGATCACTTAGACGTTCATTTTACTAAAGCAACGGTTGTATACAGTTTTGCTGAAGTATATCTAAATATTTAGCTAGATATAGAGACTTGAAAATAATTTTATGTATCAAAATAATTATATAAGACATTCAAACTGGTTGTAGAATGTCAGAAGATTCTGCGCCATCTCATCATGCTTTTTTTACATAACTATTTTGGTATCAACAAAATTATTTTTATTATCAGATCCATATCTATCTACATTTTTAACTATTTCAGCGAAGTCGGTCTTCCCATGTATGAATTATAATTTATCTTTGATAAATAGCCAAAAGTATCGATACTTTGAAAATTGAAACATCTCTTGAGTCAGAAATCATTGGAGTCCGAATAAGCGCGACGATGCAAGAAAAAACGCATATTCGTAACTGTATCATCCCGTGGAATTGTTCGCATGCACGTAAAACTAACGGTCCCGTCCGGATGCATCTCTCATTCTCTCCTCTTCTCTCTCCCGGAGATACGTTCGGCCACGGAATGTGCATTGGCGCGTACAGCTTTATGCATTTCATTCGGGGGAGACGTGTTCCGAAGGAATTAAGTAGACGGAGCAGAAACTTAAATCGATCGACGCATAAGTCCGCATCGGTCATCTGCGAGAAATCGTTCGAATTCTTCGCGCCTGAATCGCGAGAATGCTCCGTGAACAGTGAAGCGTGCAATTATCAATTCCGAGATGCGTATTGCACAAACGAATAAATGACGTATTGGATGGAAATTTTAATGAGTATTTTATGAGTCTGACTGAAATCGTTTTTATTCCAGCAAAAAATCAGATGCGAGGTCACTGCTTATAAAAATGTTTCGATTATCGTATTGAACGTTTCGTCAACAGCCCCTTCAATAATTTCTATTAATACAATTATCTAATAAATAAGATAGAGAATAAACTTGTAAATTTGCGCAACAAAAATATCTAATAAAAACGAGTTTGGATGTTAAATTAATACATTACCTTTTAATGCTTTTAATATGATTTTAATATGATTTTATGATAAAAAGTTAATGTATTAATATATTAAGAATTTTAAGTACAATTGTATATGTGAATACATTAAATACGATAAAGTACGCCAAGAACGGTCAAATTTTGGATGTAATTAATACATTATATATTCTTTTTATTAAATCAATTTATTTCAGATATAATTGCGAGCCGATAATGTTCGATTTCAACACAGTCATTCTGAAACGCTAATAATCCCCCCTAAATTAAATTAGAAAGAAAATAAGAAATTTATTGCGAAAAATATTACTTCAGCCAGTATTTAAGCCAGTAGTTAATGTATTAATTTAACACCCAAATTGCTTATTTTTTATTATCTATAATTTAGAGCGAAAGTGTAGTAAATTATGTTTCACCACTGACTTCGATAACTTTGCCGAGTCGTCGAGACTCGGGACCGATTATTTCAACAATCACGTAACGCGCACGAATAATCGACAATAAATCCAAATCGGTAACACTTATTTTGAAAGCGACGCTGAGGAAATTATGATGTTACCGGAATAGGGCACGTTTGTGTTTCTTACTTACTTAATTAATTAAGAAAGCCGCGGGTTGCCGACCTCCGGCTTAGAGGCGTTTATTACGTGCGTTGCGGTCTTATGTACGTATGTACATACGTACGTACATACGAACGCGCATTACGTACACGACTCCTCAGCCGGCAAAATCGTTTTTACACGACGATACGATCTTCGTAGTATATGCACTCGTCACTTTCACTCCAGCACCTAAACACCTACACCGTACCATTCGTAATAACGACGTTATTATTAACTGTTTTTCTGCATTTTCCTTCATACCTCGATGTTGCTTATGGAGATTAATCGCTGCGAAAGGGAGAACGTGATTGCGTTGGACATTCATGTTCAATTGCGCGCCTTTTAATAATGGGAATTGTTTCAAGAAAAATTATTTTTAAGATGTTTGCAGTACAATAAACAGCTTTTCAAATGCGACAAAATTAAAGTGAACTGGTAGTGATATCTATATTTTTTCGTACTTTGTAATGCACATCACGTTAATTTTTAGTTAATGATTAGTCGTTATTCAGCATCGATGGATAATATTCCCAATATTTAGCAATATAACTTGAAAAATATTGCATTCGGTTAAATATTATATCATATTTTTTCAATCGTTTACTTTTCTTCTCTTCACATATTCTCAATGATCGAAAAAGGAAGAAAAAAAAATTGCAGTTATAGTATGTATCTTACTTTAAAATTATCTTGAATATTCATATTGAATATGAAATAATAAAGATCACCAACTAATCTAATCAATGAGATTATTGCACCATTAGTTACAAAACAGTTATTCGTCTAATGAATACTTTTAAATTATAGAGGCTATTCATAGATACTTGTGTATTGTGAGAAAATGCACTCTTTGTTAATCCAGATTTCTATTAAGAAAGTGTTAATTTTACGTTCTACGCGACTTACTTCCTCGAATAGAAATGCAATTAAAGTTCGACGAAAACGGTGACACTGCTACGTGCCAATGTCGCACCAAACTCTTATTAATTTTTTTGCGAAATATCGATACAACCGACGACTTTTATTTGGCATGACTCTTTATTCATTGACTTTAAATTATCTGTTTACGTTGGCTCGCGCGTTATTCCGCTCTATTGTATTCATATCGCTGAAGATTTTCATGCCCGACGTGCAGCTGCGATTCCGCCCGATAATGATGCATGATTTACACGATTCTAAAGTGTGAAATGCAGACATCGATAACAAATTGTAGAAAAATTATTCAAAGTGATAAGAATTATCAGAAACGGGAAAGTAATCTTATCTATAGTATCGTTAAATCAACAAAATCATAGGAGTTATCATTTTGTAAATTCTTAAAAATTACATGATTTAAAACTCTAATAACCATTAGTTGGGAAGCTAATAATTGTCAAATTTTCGTCAATAATTAGCTTTTGTTGAAGAAATCTTCGCAATCCAGCTTAAAAATAATTAGCAAACACACAGAGCTTCTATTTATTATCATCTTATGTGAGGTATTTACTTTGTCAAAATTCTCATTAGAGCTGCAAAACAATATCATTAGTGAATCACTAATGAATGCATTTAAATTAGAAGCTATTCATAGATACTCTTATATTGTAAGAAAATTATATGCGCTTTACATTAATCCTTTTTTCGTTTCGTTATTAAATGCTTTTATATTATATAAAATATTATTAAATATTAAAAAGCTCAACTCCAAACTTTTTAGCCTATTATCACAAGGAATATATACGAATCTTTCTATATCTTTCATACCATGAATGCCTTAAGATTATACTTGATTAACTTTACAAATTTCGCTCACACATACTTATTTCACGCATTGAAGCATTAAACCCTCGCTTAGGGCGAATGGGGGGGGACAATGGAGCGTAAATACAGTCTCGTCGAACAGGTATTAGACGGTGCGCGACTCGCATAAGATAATGGAGGAAGAGGGAAGAAGACGAATGTGGCACGTGGGAGTATAAAAGCCATTAAGTCGAAATTTACAAAGGACACCCCGTGTCGGTACGCGTTCTCGTGTGTCTCACATGTGCAAGCGCTTGAGATACCATGGCTAGATACCGCTGCATTGTGTTGTACGGCATTTTCGTGAAATACCTTCCATTCACGTCGGCCGGCTAGCCTCGCCGACCCATCAGTAACCTGTTTCCGTACTACATATCACGTAATAGTGTATCATTATACCGTCTCCTTGGCTTTTCATCGCGTTATGTTCTTTGAAATAGCTCGAAGATATTTAGAACAAATTAAAAAAACTTTAATTATTAATTAAAAAAACGAACACATCGTATCAAATGATACTCTCATAGCAATTGCTTGTTATGGAAATTGTTCATATTTTTTCATTCCTTCAACTGAAACGATTTACGGTATAATTTGCAGTAAGAAGTGTCTGATGAAAGTATACAATCAAGACATAGGGTGTATAAATTATGTAATTGATATAGACTGCATTGAATACATGCCATGCGTCTTATTAAGAAAAAAAAAAATATGTTAATCAATTCTATGCTCATTCCGCTCGTTAAGCATCGCAGAAAGGTAATTGACCGGTTCAAACGCGCTTCTGATAGAACACACAGAAACCTTAAGTCCCGCAATATTTTGTTACGTTTAATACGTTTCGTGAAAGCTATGATTCTTAACGCCTGCAGGAAATAAACCAATGATTCATTCACACGTCGTAATAGGGAGATCATCTAGGGAGGAGTCGTTCGCCGCAATAATTACAGTTAATCTTCGTCATAAATTCAAACCGAATAACGTTAGGTTCCCTTGTATCTCGCGTGTTTACGAAACGCGTTGCATTTCTCTGAATATCTTGTCTATAAATTAGAAAATAAAAACAAAAAGTTGCTGCCATATAGTTGCCGTAATATCACTCTTTTTAGAAATTCTAATGGATAATTATTTCAAGCAAAATTACCTCATTCAGCAATTAAACAAGAACGGAAAGGACGTGGTTACTTTTATAGAATCAACTCCGTAACAGTTATTATTCTCGAACATGAGTTACGGCTTACGAAGAATTTATTATTTCTTTTAGATATAATGTCAATTATATCTTAGGTATAATGACAATTATATAATGATAATTATAATATTAACGTCGAATTAATTAATTAAATGTAATTTTTTGCCAAAATGATCTGTAAATGAAGATTCCATTCGCAGTATTAGATTTCATTATCTGATTGGGTAAATTTGATTTAAATTGACGATCAGGTAATGAGATCTAATACTGTGAATGGAGTATCAATAATCTTCATCCACAGATCATGCACCTAATATTGGTATGTGTTAGAATTCATTTATCACTGGTGAGGGGAACTAAACGCCAGGCGTTAAATCAAAGCCGGCAGTAAAACAGAAAGATTCCATCTTTATACGATCGACCTTTCTTCTTATTAAAACGTGGCGACTTTGCCGGTTTTCATGCAGGAAACGTCATCGCAAAAGTGCACGGATTCATGTCGTTAAGAACTTGTTCCGCGTATAATCTGCGCGCGCGCGCGCGCGCGCGCGTGTGTGTGTGTGTGTGTGTGTGTATGTTTATGTGTATTAAGCAATTACGTTACCGCATGAAATTAACAAGTTATTAATGCGACGCCGACCAGCCAATGGTGTTCATACGAAAAAAGAAATTGCTGTTTGCCGCATTTACGAGTTCGACGAATAAATTCCGCTGCATCGACACCAAAATCGCGCCGCGATGATCGGAAGTAAAGCTTCTAACGACATAACTTTAGATGATAGTTTTAGATGATATTGTCCGCGATATATAACAAATAAAGCTATTATAAAACTATTTTTAGAGATATTCTTAATATTTCGTAATCAAAAGTAAACTTTTAGCTTTTTGAAAATAATATTTTTTAAAATTAATAAAAAATTATTGGATGCTATCTTTTTTAAAAATAAACTAATTTATTATAACATATATGCATTAAGAATTAAACTATGTTGTAATAAACGAGTTTATTTTTAAAGATCTATGTTGCTCGTGTTATTTGACCTTTCTAATTATTAATTTTTGCTTAACAATCGGACTAAAAAATTTACATATTTTAATAATAGTTTTACTTTTTGTTACAGTTTCATTACAGTTTTATTATAATCTGTATATGATATAGCATATACTGTTAAAAATAAAATATTAATTTTAATTTGAACATATAGTAAACTTTCTGAAATTTGCAAAAATGTTAAAATTAACATTTTTGTAAAAAAAAATTTTAAATTACCATTTTTTTGCACATCTCAGAAAGTCTACTATACATTTTTAAGTTAAAATTAACATTTTATTTTTAACAGTGTACACATTTCGTTTGAAATAGATATTATATATTTAGAAAGTTTGAAATTTTAAGTTCTGAATATTAATTTTTACAAGTAATTTTGGGCATTAATACGTTTGTATTAATTATCATTGACTCAATATAAATCGAACAATTATAATCCATGTGACCTTAATTCATGTCTGTTGCATATCATACATGCAAACGAAACAGAATCGGGCGATGCATCTTTGAAACAATTCTCATATCTCTTCTTGTTTTTACTGATTACCGTAATAAATATTTCCTGTATCCAACAGCGGCCGCTTTGTCTCCACCGCATCTCTATGCGCGTAGAATGTGGAGATTACGGAGCCGGCAATAAACGAGTCGTTGTGCAAATGTTACGGCAATTACGTGGAGATTACGATTTTGAGGTATGATATACGATAATAGATATTGCAAAATAGGACAGAACTTCTTGCAAAAGAAGAAAGGAAGAATTGTATTATCCCTCGATACAAAAAAAACTTCATCACTATACTGCTGAAGATTCCAAAAAAATATCTTCTTAAATAATCATTCGGTTATTATCATACATACTCAAAGGACCGTATTCAAATTGGCACTATCCGTTTTAAAAGATTTAATGCTGCTTAAGAAGTTAATGCTGATCGAACTTAAAAAGTAAACAAAAAATTAATCCTCAATTAATCCTCAATATAATGATAAGATTATATCAGACAAGATTAAAAGTAATATAAACAGATAATATATCAATGAAAAATAATATTTTGAATTTTTTATGCATTCCATCATTTCTTTAAGTGTTTATTGCAATATGAGTTGAAGCGCATTCTTTTAGTTTCACCAAATATCTAAGAAGAAACTGCATAAAGATTCGCAACTTGTTCATAATAAGACATCAGCGCATGCTTGTTTACCGGATGTTCAAACCGTCTCTTAATTAGGCGGAATAAAGTAGACTGGATTCAAATTGGGGTCAATTTCAGCCGCGAATTTCACTGGCAGTCAGATTGACAAGTGGTAGATCGTTCCGACCTTGTATAGTGCTTTACTCCCACACCTTAATGAACGTTGCAATTAGAACAGCAATTAGAGATGATTTTGATGAGAAACAAAAATTACTTCGTTCAAGAAGTCAATCGTGTCGATATGTAATTATATGCTCGCGGTATTCCAACGTTAATAAAAGCCCGTCAATCTATATGATACAAATCCTTTCGAGATTAATTAGGACATGGGATGAAAATACGTCCGTCAGCATTGTTATATCAATGTATAAATTTAATTCAAGTCCGTTGTAAGAATAAATCGTGATATAACTTATCATGTTTAATTATTGAAAATTTGTGAGCAATGATTCACAATCTATTGTGATTTTATTTTTCCAAATTAATAGATATTTATATATCAATTTGAATAAATTTTCATTTACGATTACATTTAGCTAACTTAATATAATTTTTATTATATATTTTACGTATTTTTATTTTTATGCGAAATTTTATTGCGAATTTTATTGCAAATAAGTATATCATATTTTTGTGTTGTTACTTTTTTAACATAAATTTGTATGTTTTAACATAAATTTGTATATTTATATTAATTAACCTTCGGAATAAGATTTTATAGTAACATAATAATTAAAAATATTCCAATCGTCTGTTCGTTGCCAGAACACGCAAAATAAATATTTAGGGACAGGAGGATGTATGTGTCGTCACAGTCATATCATATCCTTACGAGTTACGTCTTATAAATATTTAACTACGAGACAAACGGAAACTGGCCGAAGTACCGGCAATGTCATCAGAAATATGAAGTCATCGTAGAGATATTTATACAATCTTACGCAATATTTGTTTTGTGTATAGATAAAAAAATCAAATTTTATTTTCTATCTAATCGACATAATTGCAAAACGTAATCCAAGTTCTTACAGTCTCATAAGAATAAAGATAGTTACTTTGGAAAATTAGAATAAAACACAAGAAAAACTATGTATAATATAGCAGATATAGCATATAGAGCAGTTTTATAAGATTACGCGAAATTTGTAGAATCAGCTTACATACTGAATATTATCTCAAATAGACATTCTATCTCATGGCGACATTTTCTAAACGAAGTGTTACTCGATTTACGCGCGATACCTTTCTAACGTCAATCTGTTATCACAACTTATCGAAACGATCTCACATTTCAATTCGATTGGCCGATGTAGATAAAGTGTTCGTAGAATTAATTTCTCAGTCATAAAAAAAAAATTAAGGCGTACATTCTCGTGGAATAATTTTCCGACGTCTATGAAAATTTATATGGAGATTACAATCGCCATTAAAAACAGAATGCTACGGTGATGTCTTAATAGCGACGAATCTCTCTGATGCTCAGCAAGTCTATTGCGCAATCTGGATTCGGATGAGTATGCAAGTCTCAAATCAGCAACGCTCTGCGTTCCGCGATCTAATGGCTGAGTCATTTGAAGCGTTTTCGAACTCTTAGAAGAGCTGAGACTGTTATGCGTCGGCATGAGGTCGCATATGGCTTCGCGTCGGCATCGAGAATTCATCCAGTATTATTGAACAATAAAATAAAGTATTGATTTCTTTTCAAGAAACGCGATTACTTTGTTTGAAAGTAAATTTTCAGTGAAGGAATTGAGTCAGCAATATTTGATACGATTGAAAAAAATATGCCTCAATCGAACTTCAGCAAATCTGCAGATAGATAACAGTCGTGCAATTGCGGATTGACATATTAAGTTTTCTAAGAATCATTCGTACGTGCTTTCACCTAATTACTCCGCGAGCAATTGACACAATTACCCGCAATTTCGCTTTAATCCGCCAACCATGAAATGTTAGGACGAGCTGTGGTTATCATGCGCTCGAGAGGGCTACGACAAGCTATTTATATATCCATGTTTATACATTCGTTTATGATATTTTTGTATCGAAACTGCTTTCATCACGAAATGAAATTAAACTACTTTTGAATAATTTATCAAGTAAAATATCGTATTCTTATAATGATTAGAGTAAATATAGTTTATGTATCATATTTTGCATACTTCGTTTATTTCTCGAAATTTTCTAGAAATAAAGACAAGTTGTAAATAGAAACTACAAGTTGAGTGGTATGTAGATGATAAGAAGTCATGTGACACTTTAAAACGTATCAACATACACGTGCTCGCAAAAAGATAGAGACAGTTATTGTGGAATGTTCAACAAAAGATGACACAGAATAATGTCTACGTAATCATATATTAAAAATTCTTTCTGCAGGAATAAAAAATATTTCTCATTTATCATCGTTTCACTCTCAAGGTGTTATGGATAATCGTAAAGAGATGATTCAATAAGCTTCGTCATTTGCGAAGGAGAAGCAACTCGTAATAGGAAAAATATGCACTTCTTCGTAGCGCGCATTCTGTTTCGCGTACAAATAAATTATGGAAGTATTAATATAAATTTTATGACACGGTCCAAACAATACAAAGTCTAAAATTGAAACATAAGACACGTTTTTAACATATCTTTTAGACATCAAAAACGTCTTATGTTTCGATTTTGGACACTGTGTTGTCTGGGGTAACGGCGCACTAAATAATTTAACACGTTTAATTCCAACTTCATTTACGATTTTATGCGATAATTAACTGTACTCGTCGCTTTAATCTTTCGGAAACTCGAATCACACGCGGGACGTTGAAATGAATAGCTTTAACAGCGCAATAAACGCTCGAAAAATGGTCCCAGTCCATTTCATGGTTACAGACCAAATATAGGCATGTCGTCATCATCGTTTGAACTTCGAAGCTGTTATTGCGTTTATTTCCTTGTATGTACACTTCGATATGAGAATGCGAATCAGATAGCTCGGGTTATCAACGTCAATAGAGAAGAATGTGTGACGAGACAACGGTAAATTATTATTATGTGGCGAATAATTATTTCTCAATTGACGATTAGATTGACATATGATTTCAGTCGTTCGACGATTACGAAAATTACGTGCTGTTCTTTTTACACTTTAAATTCTCTGAAGTTTCAAAGAATGAAAATTGAACCAATCTTGAAAAAAAGTGGTTCAATTTTTAATCTTTAGAGTGAGATTTTACTTTTCAGAATGACATTCACTCTCATTCACTCAAAAGCTTCAGAGAGTACGCGTTTACGCACAAATGAGCAAGCCGTTAATTCAATTATCATTCATTTTTTGAAACGTTATTTTATCCTAACATGATTGATACTTCAGAGTTAAGCATTAATTACATCTTGCGAGTTCGTGTTTCTTATCAGATGCTTAATTCGTGTTTTTTATCTTGAGTGCTACACGTTAAAACGAGTCTTTAACCAAAAGAAGACTTTTGTGAAAATTTTAAATGTAATCACTTAATTACATAGCCGTATTAAATCATGTTTCCGAGCGATTAAATTTCTACGTTCCCTCGAAATAAGAAGAGGATGACTGAATGTCGCTATAAATTCTACACGGTATGGTTGCCATGAAACTCGCTTCTGCTTCGGATACTTGGTTACATATGCGCGGTACGACGATACGAGAATGAATTAATGTTTGTCTCGGCTATCAGTGTCAACAGAACGAGCTGGCACTTTCCAGGCAGGACGAGTGCCGATAATAATACGGCTCCGATTTCACCTGGTCCGCTAGTCTTGCAGCTCCTCTCTCAGTTCTTTCGGTGCGTTCACCGTATTTCCGGTGCAATTCTGCGCTTCCTGCCGGCAACAACAATGCCCTTTCGGTATCTTCCTCATCGCACACATTCGATTTCTAGAGCGTTTCAAACCGATCGGAGTAATAATTTGAATTAGAGATGCTGTTAAAGTTTTGACAGTAAATATGAACTACTTTTGAAACTACAAAAATATATTCTACTCTGCAGG
>Ga0157364_1006288_pt1 | contig 12183 bp, 2 predicted proteins | sample AttsexASBM2_FD_111476 | JGI IMG/M metagenome (GOLD analysis project Ga0157364, IMG submission 111476) | Fungus gardens microbial communities from leaf cutter ant in Ribeirão Preto, State of São Paulo, Brazil - Atta sexdens ASBM2 | ecosystem: Host-associated > Fungi > Mycelium > Unclassified ...
GACACTGACAGGAGCAACTCCGTCATGGAAGACTGAGTTGAATAGGAGTATCTCTGCCGTGGAAGACGGAATATCCGGAAGGTTGCAGCACCGTCATAAGACGTGTTGCGAGAAAGGTGGCCGCCGTGGAAGGTGGGCTTGTAGGGTTCAGAGGTGGCATCACCGCGGGGATGTAGTTTTCCGGACAGGTGGACTTGCATATGACATTCTTATATTAACTCTGCTATTCTTATATGTATTAAACATAGTATTTGCTTCAAGTAGATATTCAGATTAGTTGTGTGGCAGAAGATTTGGTTCAAGTATGTAAACTTATCTGTAAGTCTGTAAGTTAATCTTAGATGATAACCTTAGTCTTAACTTATATGTTATATTACTGTTTGTTGTATGGTTGTAATTTTAGGTGGATAACTTGAGATTGAGCTTAAAAGGAATGTTAACTCATTAGTTATAGAAAATAAATTGAGTAAATTAGTTGATTTCCAGACTGGAGGTTAAAGAGTATTTACTTGGTCTTAAATACTATGTCAGAGTTGGAGATGGTAAACTTTGTTTTTATTTTATTTCTTTCTTATTTTTATTTTATATTATATTTTTATTGGAAACTTAAGATTAGGTTTAGTGTGACAGTTACAATTGTTACACATTGTAACAAGATGTGAAACTTATTATAGGGTGATCATATATATTATAGTTATATATCATATAATCATATGACATAAAGAAAGTTGTAGAAGATCTCAAAATAAATAATGTTATATAGCATAGCAACAATATGTTAGTATATAGAAAGTACATGGACTTTAGGATAGGTTAGTTATAGTATGTACACAGATCATAGTTAGTAGTATATAAAGTATACTAGTTTGCAATAAGAACTCTATTAAGTTTTCTTGTGTTAATCCAATATAAGATTTCTCTTTTATCTTAATACTTTGAGATAAGTCTGTAATTGGAACTATAGTTAGAAAAATAGTAGTATAGAGGATAACTAAGAAGACATTATAGACATTTTTTAAGATATAGAACAACTGGAAGTCTAGATGACAAGTTACTAGGATATTGTTAGAGTTAAAGATGATGAACTTAACAAATTTTTATTTTTCTCTCTCATTTTTATTTTCCTTTTATTTTATTTTGGGGGACTTAGGATTAAAGTTAGCATGATATCACATTTTACAAGGAAAAATAGTAGAGGGTTCTGGAAAAAATGATGTTATTACAATGTGTATGATACATGTTAATCCTAAGTATAACAAATGGCCTTTAAGGTAGGTTAATGGTACTGTAGCACAGACCAGTAACTTAGTATATATAAGATTGACCATTTTATACTAAGAACTCCATTGAGTTCTCTTGTATATTTTATAATACAAGGTTTTTTTACTTGACTCACTCTAAGGTTTTGTAATTGTAACAGATATGAAATGTTAATTTATGTGTGTGTGAGAAAGTATGAATATAAAAGTATACCTAAGAATACTTAGAGTCCTATACAAAATCAAAAAGCAGAAGTCTTGAAAGTCTTGGAAGTCAGTCTATAATAATGTGCCAACTTCAACTGCCTCTCTGAATTATATTATTGTTCTCTTATATTTCAGATCACATCAGATAAGTATTTCTTATTCTGGATATATTCTAGACATTTTTATCACAGTTGACAATCATCTTGATATTATTATTCTTTACTGAGATCAGTATTATTTCACCAGATTGGAATATAGAATATTTAGGATAATTGCTGTTTTCAAAAGATCTCATTCTGTTCTTTTAGGTTTTTTTAGAGGTAAGTGATATATAATATAGCTATAAATGTTACTTAGATTCTTCTGAAGCACAAATTATGTGTAAACTATTTCTGCCTAGTTACTAAATGTATAAACCAAACTTTAACTTTGGAACAATATCTCTTTATATATGGGAGATAAGATAGTGTAATGATAATAGCCCTCCTACCATATATATTATGCCTACCTCTATATTATTGTAAGGTTGTGGGTTTGATCCTGTAGTAATCCCTTATATAAGCATGGATTGCTACCATATCTTGTATAATAAATTGTTGATTTCAAAAAAAAACCTCTTTATATATTATAAATACTAGTAAGATAACTTGTCTAAACTCCTGTTTTTTGTGAAGTTTGCATATAACAATACTTCTAGTACTATTACTAATGTCTTTCTATTCTTTACTAATAAAAGTTTTATTCTAGTATTAGTATACTCTGAATGCAACATTGCTTTCTTCTGAGTTTGTGACTTTGTTATCAATCTTAATGAATTACAAAGTATTCTCATATCTGAGATCTCTACAGCCTAATAGCATTACCAAAAGTTTACTGATGTATAGTAGTCTCTGATTTTAAAGGTCAAAAGATTTCTATAAAAGCATAATTCTTCAGAACTACTTAGCCCTTTATAAAACTCTTTGAGAAATACCTTACACCCTACAAAATCATCACTCAATTCAGCACTCTGTTGTTTACTTTTTGCCATATACCTAGTCTTTCATATCTTCTATTATAAATTTTTTTCTATTTTTATTTTTATTTTATCTTTATTTCTTTATCATTTGACAAGTCACATGTTACAATCATGTGTTATAGAACTCAGTAGAATATTCTAGAGATAGATTACATTATAAACATTAGGGTAAGACTTAGTTTATAGTATATAGACCAAGCATAATTTGTATAAGTAGTAGTCTAATTGAACAAAACTCTTTGTTGAGTTTTCTTGTTATCCTCATTCATCAGTTGTTATGACTTAAAAGTAGTAGCTATAATTGTAGAACTCAATGTTGACAGAGGTCAAGCAGAAAAGAGGTTATGCTAGGGTACAATAGGAACTATACAACAATAGCCCTTAACTGCATACTAAAGAATTCAAAGGAGACAATGTTAGCTTCAGGAATCAAGAAAAGATATAGAAACAATAATATAGAATAAGATTAGAATATATAAAACTCTTAAAAGAGCTCTTGTAAATATACAAGAATGAAGTTAGAAAAAATATTAAAAGGAATATATGAATAATATCTGCTTGCAAATGCTTTCCATTGCTAACACACTCCTAAACAGTAAATCTTACACTGTATAACAAGCTTCTTTAGAAAATTTAGTGAATAAATTACAAAGCTTTGTCAGTGCTTTCAACAATACTATTCATTCCAGGTGATATACTCTAAAGGTATTTCTCAAGTTAAATCTTACAACTGAAGATACCAACTCATACTTACCTTGCTAGCCTTTCCCAAACTACTAGAACTCTCTGAAACTTGCCCAAAAGTGATAGTAGATACTAATGATGCTCAATTGATAAAATAGAAGCTAAAACTGCTTTTGAGTGAAGGAATTTGGATAGGGGTTCTCTCTCTTACTTCTCTCCACTTGTAGCTTATATATCAGTCCAAAAATACAAAGAATAGAACTAGAGAATGGAGATCAAAACTATAAGAAAGCTCTCTGAGGTCTTACAAGCATATAGCTGATGGCTGCCTCTTCATTTGCAATCCAACATTAACCCAATGATTACTTCCTACTCATGAATGCCTATTCTATTCCTTCTTTACTGTTTTTGTAATTGTCTCTACTCATGAAGCCATTATAAATTCCATCAGCTTCCAATCCAACATGTTTCTGTCTTATTCAACTGTCTGAACATCTGTAACTATGTAAAGTGCTCTCACAAGTACTTGTACTTTATAGCTAGTTGTTCATGAGTGTAATAGGATCTCTTATTCCTAAAGACCCTATCTTTCTAAGGTCTGGTTTGATTAACAGCTACTATACTGCCTCTCAAGTTGATATCTGCTTAAGAGGACCTAAGGCATTATCTAGGAGTATAAGATCTTTTCACTAATATCTTCAAAGAAGTCTTACATGCTTGAAAACCCTATAAGAGTATATGCTTTCACAAAAAAGTATTTTCCAGCATAACAACATTAAACTCTTTAGCAGCTCTAGTCAATCTCCAAACTCTCTTATTATTCTTAACCAATGGTTAGTATAACTATTAGTTAAGAAAAATAGCTGGACCCTAGGCTTAAGAAGAGAGTAGCTGCATATTGGAAGCATAGCTATAGATGTCAGTAACCAGACTCAGGTTACTGGCTAGATATACTCATTGTTTAATTAGGTAGTGTTAATTTAATATACTTGTAAACTTTTTATATATCAACCTTGTACTAGTAATCCCTTTGTGGTCTGTATATATAGAGAAATAGACTACACTTCTTAAGAGGTAGTCATAACTCAGATGTTCTCTTCTTAGAGGTAATAGTATAACAATAGTGTTGGAATACTAGTTAGTAGGACAGTAGATATCTGGTCAAGGGAGAACTGAGTACCTAGAAAGACCTAGTTATAAGTAAAGAATCTAAGTTTACAATGTTATGCCAACTACCCTACAACAACTACACCAAATTCTTAGGTTGACATCATAGGAGCAAATGATACAACTCCTAAGTTAATAACTATCTATAATGTAATAACAACTTATAGTAATAAGCAGGGGTAGTATCAAAATAGTAATCCTATTTTTTTACCAGAGAGAAAAAAATATTATAGGCTTTATCAATGACTGTAGACTTTATCTGAGGTTGAATATGACAACAGCCTCAAAAAGTGGATAAAATAACATGGATATTGAGGTATATGTAAAGAAAAAGTACTGAAGTATAGAAGAACAATATGTTATATACTATCTGACCATATCCAACATCTATATCCATTTACCCTCTTCTAGTATAAATCACACTCCATTCCAATTAACCTGAGGACTAAAACCACTCTATTCCTCATCAATCTCATAGAGTTCTGAATGATAATCTCTGTAGTGCCTAATAATCCAGAGTATGCACAGCAGTAATATTATTAGAAAAAACTTCCTATATTTAAGAATGATAGTTACCATGTGTATTCTTTAGTCTGATAATTAACTTGGATTTGTGCTACACTTGTCTCACTTCCTTCCAAATTCCCCTTTCCCAAAGTATAACCACATAATGAGTAAGATAGGTATAATGTTATTCATTGAAGCTAAGATTGTTATCTGTGTAATACTACTTCTGAGTCCTTTCTGCTCTATATTCACTAATTTGTATTCTCTGTCCTATCTTCTGTACTATATTCACAGATATTCTTAGCAAGTGTGAATCATTTCTAATATAATATAATTAAGGAAATAGAATAAAGAACAGCAGATTTAGATATAGTCAACAACCTATATAAAAGAATACAAGATGAATTTGGCAAAATAGATGAAGAATCAATAAAGGTGGATTGTTAGGATAACTAGCAGGACCTATGAGGTTTTATGGACTTTCACAATCTTCTGCTAGATGCAGTTCATATCTTGTTATCCAAGGTTTAATGAGGGTCTCTCAAAAGTCCAAATAGTTAAGTTATGTATTATATTGTGGTAACTACTAGTCTAAGAATAATCAATAGTGCACTAAGTAAACTTATAGGTAAAGTATTTCATAGGGATCACAAGAAAACTTGACAAGAAGTTCCCAATATATTGCTGCCTTATTTATACAATAGATACATAGTCTGTGCTAACAATAAATATGCCTATCCTAATATACATGTGTTGTCCATGAGTCCACTACACTATTCTCACAAGACAAACATGTTTCCTGCTATCATCATTCTAAATTCTTCTACCATATTTCAGATCTATGACCTCATATCATGCGACACCTCATGTAACCATGGTCATGTACCTCTTCATTGTCTAAGAGAATTAAAAAATAAAAGAAAAAGAATATTAAATCAAGAAAAATAGATAAAAGAAAAAGAAAAATGTTAGTGTCCAAGTGTACCATAACACATTATCCAAAAATACAGAAGAGAGTGTTGGAACAATCTTTAGATTCAGCTTATATGCTATATCTCTATGAGTTGTACTAGTTGCATATTTTAGAAGAGTACTTTAGGAGACTTAGGAGATCAAGACTACTGGAAGATAGTGAGGTGTATTATCACCAACACCAGAAGTTAGTGTCAGTTTTTGTCAATTTTCAGTATAAGACTATTACAGTATAAACTATTAATTTATATACTAAGTATACTATCTAGGGTAGTTATCTAGTATAGAAACTGCTAAGCAAGTTACCCTAGTTTCTAATAATCTTTAGATGTTAGAGATAGAGATACATGGAGTTGGCAAGAGTTTAGCAAGAATATCTGAGGTGGAATAGAGGCAATCGATCCATATCAGAAGAGATCAGGAAGTGTGGATGAAAAAAGGGGTATTATTTGTTGATTGGAACAAATGTGACTGGATCAGGATGTGACATCTTCAGAAAGTCCTAAGTATATTAATTAACAAAGTACAAGTAGTGCTTATCTCTAGAAAGTTCTAAGAGAACAGAATAAGGATTTCTGGAGGTAACAAATATTCTAAATTCTACTAGAATACATTTCAATCTGAGCACTGACATAACTGAAGAATAATAGTGTCCAGATGGTTAGAAACTCTAATAAAATTATCTACTGAGAAAAAAAAGAAACTTATAATAGTGATACTTAGAATAGAGTAATATCCAGATGTTAGACAGTGCTAAGCAAGATTTGGCAGTAGAGACTAGTGGTATGGGCTTAAGGAGCTCTATAAGGTTCAGTAGAGTTCAGAAAGTATTTAATAATAGGAAATAGAAACTCCACAGAATTTAACAAGATTATAGGCAAAGTTTGAGTACTTAAATTTCATACAAAGACAGGTCCTCTCATATAAATTAGTTATGGCTACTGAAGCAAGACTTCAAGAATTATAACAAATATATGCAGATCTTCAAAAAGACTATAAGAGAGAGCAGCTACAATGAAAGGTTAATATTAAAGAAAGAGCTCTAACAAGTAATCCCGCATATACTAGCAAAAGCTAAAGAGTCTTCTAAGTCAATTGATAAATAGTATGAGAAATCAGTATAACTGGATGGAAATTAGAAATAGTAAAAGACTAAAGAAAAATTATATAAAAATAGAGAAGTAATAATAGCAATACACCAAAGTAGTCCTTCCAAGACTAACTCTATGCCAAGAAGACAGAGAATATTTCTTAGACTACTATAGTATAGAGGATTTCTATAAGGAAACTTGACTTTTTATTATACTCAGCCAAGCAAGCTCTTTTAACCATACATCCATAGGCTTTTCAACAACTTCCCCACATCCCAAACACTACTGCTATACCTATAAACTTTGCTGCTATAGATTTCAAACCCTACACTTACTTCCTGCTCTTTCAGAAGACTTCTTTGACTTCTAATTCACCACCTTCTATCACTTCAGATATGCTTTGTCTTTTCAGATAATATTTTAGATATTTTGACTTAAGTTTCTGACTATTTGTATGCTATCATTCTAATGATTAGCTCAGAATTGTTTTACTAGATTACAATGAACAATAGAGTACTTAGAATATTAGCCACCTTTGGAAAACTTCATTTCATTCTCTTAGGTTTTTTTAAAGGTGGGTAGTATTTGGTCATTAGTTACTGCAATATAATCTCAGGTTTCTCTAAAGATCACAAACTCTATATAATCCTATAGACTTTGCTTAGTTGTTCTAATAATTTCCAAAGGATTCCAATATGATAAAAGTTAACAATAGGCTACATTCTATAGGCTATTGGGTCTACAGGAAGCCAGAATACATTGTCTGGAACTGTTGGAACTAGTTATGTTATCTAAAGATAGTACAGTAATCTGATAGAGTAGAATAGGAGTTATTAAAATATAATAGGAGCTAGTGATCCCTTAACTAGTCTCCTCAATAAGTTTGCTGTATTAACTAGTGTTAAGAACAATATATCAGATTATGTACAAATAAAGGAATAAAGAAAAGTAAGAAAAACTGGAAGTAACTTAAGAAAAATATGAGTAAAAATTAGTATTTAAAAATATTGACACCTATGAAGGAGTTATTATAAAAGAATTTACTACTTCACTAAAACTCAAATCTTGAATACTACTGATATCCATTACTGAGCTCACAGACTATGTCATAAGCCTCAAATACCACTACTGATCAGAGTTGGTTAAATTAACTCTACTGCTACTACTTCCAAGCTTTGTTATATACCATCCTCAAGATAAGTATAATCTCCTTTTTTTGACTATTGTCTAATAAGCTTCTACCAATCTGGATCAATGTTTGAGATCCTTCCATCAGAAATCCTAATTATCTAGTGTAATTATTCTAAGGTTAGGTCAGTAATATTCCACCTGATGATTTGCTTAATTAATATAAACCATTTGAATATTTAGAGTGGTTGTTGTCTCTAGAGAATCTCATTTTATTTTCTTAGAATTTCCCTAAAGATAACTTATTTTTAGAGCAACTGGGCAAAAAAACAAAGCACTTCAAATCTCCTGTAAATTCTAAGTCTATTGTCTAAGAAATTACTAAACTATACACTTATCTTTAGAAAATCCTAAGAGAACAGAATGGGAATTTCTGAAGGTGACAACTACTATATATAATAACATGTCTATTCTAATATATTAGAATTCTGTTTACATAAGTGAGGAATAATAATAATCAGAAATAGTTCAGAATAAATAAACTAAAATAGAAGGAAGCTAGAGTACTTAGCAAGTACTTCTAGAGTGTGGGAAAGCAGATAAGCAGATGTGTAGATAACACTAGTAGACTTTGGAAGACTACAGAGTATTGCAGAAGAGCAAGGGAGTACTGGAAAAGAGAGTTAAATAATATATCTAGATAGTTGGAAGTATTGGTACAGAGCTTGAAAGGGTTTAGAGCATGGAAATCAAATGAGCAGATGAGTGTGGATGTGGGAAAAAACCACAGAACACAGAACAGCCAAAAAACACAAAAGAAAAAAGTCTCAGGAGAGCTAGTCCCCTTATAGTCATATATTAGGTAGTTGAGAATAATAGACTTAGAATTTTCCTAAAACACAAACTTTACTAAACTCCATGGACTTTGCTCAGCTGCTCTGACAGTTGCTATCAAAGCATTTTTGTATTTTGGAATAACTGCTCCAAATTTGCAAAGGAACATAGCTTAATCAAGTTAAAATGACTAATACTTATGAAAAATATGAATGGAACATATAACATGGGAGGTATAATCAGACATGAGATGAAAGTAAATTTATGCTCTGGTTATGCATACACAACCCTAGAATAGACTGGGAAACAGATAAAGTAAAAATAGTGAGATGTCTACTGTTACAACTCAAAAACCTTAGGGTTGGTTGATAAGAAGAATCTTGTATTAGGTTAGCATAAGAGAACTCAATGGAGTTCTTAGTACAATGTATCTATCTTTATATACTAACTACTGATGGTCTGTGCCCTACTTCTTTAGCCTATCCTAAATAACCATGTGCTAGCTATAAGGTCAACATATGTTGTATATGTTGTATGACATCATTGTTCTCAAATTTTCTATCATATTCTTTGTAACTGTTACTGTGACCATGTTAGATGATGTGACTGTTTGTGTGACAGTATGATTGTGACATTATGTTAAACACTAACCCTAGATTTAGAAAAGAAAAATAAATCAAAAAGAAAATATAAAAAGTGAAAATTTTAAGAAGAGAAAAAATACTAGAAAAACTAAAATGGAAAGTAAGAAAAGTGGAAGAAACTAAAATAGACATGGTAAGTCTTGTTCCAAAACAATTTGACAGATAGTTGAAAGTATTTGGAAAAAAGAAGTTAGAAAGGATGCTAATGAAAGACCTTGGAATCATGTAACAAATCTCAAGGAAGACTTTACACTAAAAAAGCAAAAGATAAGATATATCTGTTATCACAAATTGAGAGAGATGAGATGTAAAAGTTTCTAAGGAATCAACTACAAAAGAGATATATTAGACTATCAAAGTCATCATAGACTTTTCCAGTCTTTTTTGTCTCTAAGAATAATAGAAAGAAGCAGATGATATAGGATTATAGATATATTAATTCTTGAATAATTAAAAATAATTATTTTTTACCTTTGATTTCAGACTTGATAGACATTATAGATACTAAGTGTTATGAAACATCTTGAATACTAACAATTTTTATTTTATTTTATTTTATTTTATTTTTCTGATTTTATATTGTTTTATTTTTCTTTTTCTTTTGGATGATGAAGAGGCACATGACACTGCAGTCACATGATATGTCACATGATATGACGTCATAAACCTAGAACATAGTAGAAGGATCTAGAAGATGACAACAGGGCACATAGATGCAATATGGTGGCCTTGAGTAAGATATGAGGCAGACATGAGAACAAAGCATGGACATAAGAGCAGGTTTAATTATTGTTAGCATGGACTACCTGTAAAACATATATATAGGACTCTAATTTAGCAGAGACTCCTTGTTAAGTTCTCTTGTGAACTTCCCACATTATATCCACTTAAGAAATTTACTCACTATGTAGTCATTGGTCTTTGTGACTAGTGGTTGCCACAACACTAAGAAGGTTTTCACTAAGTTGGATTTACGGTGGATTTATAATAATGTATGTATAAAGAAAGGAGACAAGTAGAAGGCTATATTCACTACACCAGAAGGGTCTTACAAGTCTACTGTAATGTTCTTTGAATTGACTAATTTACTACTTTCTAGACAGTAATAAATGATATTCTTAGAGATTTGGTAAATACTATTAGTATAGCCAACTTTATAGTAGCTACAAACTTAGAAGAGAAACATGATGACATAGTGTAGAAATTAATCAAAAATATAGCAGAAATTGATTTATATATAAAATAAGATAAGTATTGGTAAAAGGGTAGGAAGGTAGAATTTTTAGAAGTAGTATTTGGACCAGATAGTATAAAGATGGAAAAGGAGAAAGTATGATAAGTACTAGAATGGTCTGAGCCTAAGAGTATAAAGTGTTATGACTTAAGTCTAAGAGTTAGAATAGAAGAAGAATGTTGTAGCAACCACTAGACACAAAGTCCAATAGCAGCACAAGCGGTAAATCTCACAGAAGGGATATTTAGTGGGAAACATGAGTTGTGTATTCACAAGAGAACTCAACAGGGAACCACAACAGTGTTCTACTGACTATTTATATAAGTATCCATGGTCCATGCTATAACTGTGCATTGTTCTACTCTAATGTCTATGCCCTGTCCTCATGTCCATTACTCATCTACTATGCATCTACCTTAAGGTCACCATGCCATGTCCATGTGCCCTGACATCATACTCTTTAATCTCCATTATACGTGTATGCACCATGTGTACACCATAAAGAACCCATGTCCCTTAACATCATCCTAACTCTAAACTCTTCCTGATCCTTCTAGACCCTAAGTCCTTCCAGACTCCTCTAGACTCCTCTAGGCCTATGACATCATGTCATGTGACTTCCCAGTCATGTGCCCTCTCTCTCTTGTCATAGACTAATAATAATACTACTATCTATATCTTAACCCTAACCTTACCAAAGTCTATCCACACTTTTGTCTTATAACAAAGAACCTTATATTAAGGTTGGCAGAGTTTGCTTACAATAATAATAACCACAATGACAAAGATAATATTTTTTTAAGACAAACTATGAACAAGATCTGAGAATAGGATTTGAGCTAAGAAAGAAGGGAAAGAGTGTCAGAGTAGAGGAATTTGTATAGGAGATGAAAAAAACTCAGGAAAAGATCAAGGCTGCTCTAAGAAAAGCATTGAAAGAGATGAAATAATATGTGAATGGAAAGAAGGTGGAACTAGTAGAATATAAAGTGGAAGATAAAGTTTTACTAAGTACAAAGGATTTGAGGTTCTAGATAGAATGGTAGAGAATAGAGAAGTTGATAAAGTAATTTATTAGGTCTTATAAGATTAAGGTAATAGTATCAATGAACACAGTAGAATTGGATTTATTTAGCATGGTGAAGATCTATTCAGTGGTGAACATTAACAGAATTGCAATATATAAAGAGTAGGTAGAAGAACAGATACTGTTAAGGCAACTAGATAAAGTCTGTGGTATTCTAGTAAAGTTTGTGTCTTCAGAAAAATTCTAAGTATATCTGTTTAAATGGCTAAGTATATGACTCACTTCCAGGAAAATTCTAGGGGAACAGAATGAGATTTCCTAGAAGTGATAGCTATTCTAAGTATCCAAGAGTCTATTCTAATCAAGTAGAACACCAGACAGAACATTTAGTTACTTAGCTATAGAATGACA
>Ga0157364_1006289_pt1 | contig 12182 bp, 11 predicted proteins | sample AttsexASBM2_FD_111476 | JGI IMG/M metagenome (GOLD analysis project Ga0157364, IMG submission 111476) | Fungus gardens microbial communities from leaf cutter ant in Ribeirão Preto, State of São Paulo, Brazil - Atta sexdens ASBM2 | ecosystem: Host-associated > Fungi > Mycelium > Unclassified ...
AAAGACGGCGCAGATCGGAAAACGATATCGATTTTAACATTTTATAATCATTTTATGTCTCTTTGATCTGTGTAAGAAAAAAAACATTTTGCTAGCGTGCAATAATACTTTAATAGTGTATCCTGAAGATTAATTTAAGGATTTAAAAATCTATTAACACAATATCACTTATTTAAATTAACTTTAGATTAATATAATTAACAAACAACGTTTCGGCTTACAAAGTAAGCCTTCTTCAGTGCGGATACAATGAAAATTTAAAAACCATCAAGTGAAGTGTTAAAAAAAATATAAAAAAACAAACGTCAATAAGATAATAAGCTAGGAACATTTGAATATTTCAGTAGATTAATTATGTTTATCGATAAGATAGATTTGCCAAATTCCTCGGTTGAGATCGAGAATCCAGTTTGTCACAGACTTGTATCAAACGATTTGAGAATTCTTTAATTACGAATATTTTATGATGTATTATGATTTTTGTGATGTATTATGATGATATTTTATTCTGTAAAACAAATAGATTTATTAATATATTATTAGTGTGAATAAGAGATATAGAATCAAATAATAACTTAATTTATAATAAAATATTGTAATCTAAACTCTCAATCAAAGATCCGGTTAAGTATAATAAAGATACTGACTGTTGTTCGTTTGAAAATTAACTAATGTGAAGTGTAGATCAAATAAAAGTAATTCAATAAAATTGAATGTAAAAACAAGTTTGTTCAAAACTGTGATCATTTATGTTCTCGTATATCGTCAAGTATGTTAAAAATAAGAGTTATTCAATAACTCAGTATTTTTCATTAAATTTAAACCATTTTTTTGTTCTTTAATATGTATCATTTTAGAAATATTTCTTTTACAATAATTCTTTTCAAAATCAAAAATACTAACTTTTTCCCAATCAAAATCATGATTAGTTTCTGTTTATATTATTGCGGTGTTCTTTAACATCGCCGAAATCGTTTGTTAATTATATTAATCTAAAGTTAATTTAATTATAGCTCGAAATAAGGCACATTGACATTGTGTTAATTTTTAAAAAAATATACGAGCATTTTTTACTGTTTAAAAAATCTAATATGAAATATTAAAGCGAGTATCGAGGAACAATAAATTGTCAATTATAAACGATTAGTGTTGTCTTGTAGGATCGCGTAAAGTCCGCTCGCTTGTCTGTAAATGCTCTTACACATGCATTGTTATCTTTTATTAATTTTCATAGTTTAATTGATACTGATCTTTACTCAATTAGTTTTATAATTCTTAACGTAGTAGCTAATATTATACATTAATTCCGCTCGGTACTCTTTTACGTTCAACTTTCAATTTAAGAAGTAATTACTTTTTATTTATACAAGTTGACAGCTTAATTATTTCATTTAAGGGAGAAAAAGAATCAACAAATTGACTGAAAGTTGATAGATTAATATAAATATACTTATGAATCTAATCTCAAACAGTATTATTTTTTTAATATTAATAGTTAATTTTGATAGTTTATAACTAAAAAAAATATTATGACTTCGCATTCGAAGTCACGACTTTTCTAAATTTAATTGTTTTCCAGTGTACGCTCTATTTTAATATTGTATAGTAATTGTAGATCTCTAAATATACATTTGCCAATAGAATAATCTTCTTTAAATGAGTTTAAACTCGATACTTATTGTGATTTTTCTTTTGCTATATAAACATAGCTTTCGTAATCTGGCTTTGAAATCGCTAAATATTATATTATCGTCTTACGCTTATTTTTACATCATCAAATCTTCTTTTACTTAAGCTCTTAATTTTAATTTTGAGCGTAAACTACAATGAAGAATTACATCAAAGGAAGGATATTTCAAGCTCACATAAATGATAAACTCGATGTAAATATAGTAATCTAATAAAGAGACAAAGAATTGAAGATTACAGAGAGATATTTTCATGTCTCATGTCAAAACTGACAGAAGATATATATCGCGAAGAGATGTAGTAGAGCAAGATGTGCACGTTAGGGAAATAAACTCCAGTCGTATCTCACTCTCATCGCCCTTCGTATTTCCGCGATTTGCAGCGAAGCGCACTTTATATACATACACATCGCTCTCAGTATATGTACCATGCATTACTCTGTCCGTTACGTGATCCATCACGCTTGGGTAATTGTGGCAAATCATGAGATTTAATTCTCCAACGTGATTTATAATCGATCTAGCGAAGTGCAGAAGCTATCTATTAAAATCCGAGCGTCACGGCTTTGCACTGATTCTGTACACGGGCTTTGCACGCGCACTCCGTTATTTCAGCAGCCCGGTGCGCGCGACAGATTAGCAAACGTTTTGCAGTAGAGAATGGCGGATGAAAACGAGATCCGGATTTGCGAGGCGTGAGATCGTCGCCCTTATGGCGCGCACGTGTCTGTTTTTCGAAAGAGATCTTCGTGTAAGAGATTTGACATCGTTTACATACATTTATAGTCTGCCATATTTTTCAGGATGTACTTAAGATGGAATGAGATAATTTATGCGAAAAAAATTATTATACACTAAATCTTAATAATATTTATTTGAATAATACAATACTAAGTAAACATTTGCTCACAATAAATAGATATTTATTCAATAAACAAATAATAGTTAAATCAAATTGCTATTTTTCGTATCAAATAAATGTATGTTTACATTTATTTCATACGTTTAAAAAAGTATTTATTAAAATTTAGTATTTTTTTTCAGTGTGGAGATAGAGAGATATCCATGTATCTCATTCTATTTTGAGCAGATCCTAAAAAATATGGCGTACCAAACAGAAGTTGTGTAAACGGGATGAGCAATCTCTCTCACTTTAGGATCTCTAGTTTTCGGCGCTCCGAGTTTGCCCAACATGTCGATTCCGAACCGCCACCCTTTTCCGTAATTTACTCCCCCGTTCGCAGCGCATTAACGGCCCATTGCCATTTTTCGTCTGGAGCCTCGCCTGGAGCTTATCCGGTGTCTGCTGCAAGAAAAACGCTCCGTCATTAATAACAGCATTTTTGCTCAGTCTGCTCTTGAATTCCACTCTTTTATTTCACTTGAATTCTGGTATCGATATATGATTAATTATTTATCTAGATAATTACATCTTATTAATTACATCAATTAAAACATAACCAGTCTTGCTTCCCTTTGCGAAAAAAAAGTTACTTCCTCAATTTGTTCTCTCGCACAAACGAGCGATCAAGCGAGGCGCGTTAAATCTTCCGCGTGCATCGTGCTTGCCATGCGCTCGACAAGGAGCAGACGAAACGCAAAAGAAGCTGCAGTCCACAGCCACGTCCGGTTGTTGATCCGCTTGGTTTGCAGACTACAGCGATGCGTGTGTCGAGCAAACGCGTTCTCGCGGTGTATGCCGATGAATATTCTTATACGATGCAATCGTACGGTCGACACATTGGCGTAACATTCGGTGGATTGACAGACCATTTCCGCGTATGCTCGAAATATTCCGAGAATCACGCAAACGTTCTGCAGTGAATAAAAACAGATTCGCAAGAAACTGACTCCAATATTGATCAATATTTTTATCCCTGAATGAAAGATAATCTAATCGTTTAATATTGCTTAATTATTTTTTTTGAGAAAATGATGAAATAAGCTTTCGCGTTTACGTCAAATAGTTGTGAGAATACGCCGTTTCTTGTTAAGAAAATATTGTATGCTTATTTAAATCGCTATGCGTCACGCACCGCTGACGCACAGACGGAGGACACGCGCTCCTCTCCACTCTTTGACTCTTCTTCTATTTCTTCTTCATCTTCGCCCTTCGGCAAGAACTCCTCTCAGTATCATCCCAAGCGTTCATCGCGAGGGAACTCGCGAATTTTCAATCGTTCTTCGACATATAACGCGTAACGCGAGGTACGTTCGGTCGAACAGTTTCCGAAATTTTAACCGAAACAAAAAATAAATCGAATGAAAACAGCATCGGGACAAAAATTAATAACAACAATAATATAAACATTATTATTTTTTTTTTAAATAAAATAGAAAATATTTTTTTTATCGATAGTACTTAAATTTTTATGAAAAAATTGATAGTTAAGGTAAATAATAATTTTTTCATCAAAATATGACGGAATATACACTGAAAAAAAAATGTCTGATTGTATTAATTGAAATTCTGATTGAAAATAGACGAATGAAAATTTTCTGGAGAAAATCTACTAGAATTTTAATTACGATAATTAGAATTCTAATTGAAATATAATCAGAATTTTCTGATTCTTCCATTTTCAATCGCATTTTTCTCATTTCAATGTAGAATCTCAGCAGACATTGATAATTTTTTTTTTTTTTTTTTAAACAGAAGCTATTTTCCGAAGCTATTTTCGTATTGTTCTCGTTTGGGATTTTCGTAGGATCGAATGAATTTTAACTACCGTGGGACATTGCCATTCTCGATACAACCTCAGGAACCTCATTGCGAGTAGGACACGCGCGATCGAACATCGTCACGTAGCGGTGAACCGTCAGCTACAACACACCCAGGGCGAGCTGAATATTAAAAATTGCCGAACAATTATTAAGAAGCACGACGCGGGGATCGGGGATCGATAAAATTACGGCGTTTGTAACTGAAAAGACATTCCCGGTGTACGTGCCAGCAATTCCTACAGACGGATACGCAACCAGTTCAATTTCGGCATTGTTTCGTGCTCGTGCGATACACGTCGCTGCGCACATTCCGATCGGTCCTTTCGCGCTCTCTTGGTTTTGCCTCGCGCTTCTCCGAATCTCGAGTACGGTCGAGGTATGCCAATCCAAACGTGCCTAAATCGCTCAACTTCAAAATGCTTGAAACCTGATTCGTTACTTCACCTATATTTAATGTATGTCTCACTTTTATTTTGCCATTATCGATTCGTTGCATCTTAGAGGATCTTTTAATGATTAAAATCAATCCACAATGGAACTTAACTTCAATGTAATTTCGCACTCGATGATATAAATGTAACAATTACATTGTTTAGTATAAATAGAAATATTGATGTATTACTTTTAATTAATGACGAATGAATGATAGTGTCTCTAGAAAATAAAAGTCTGGTCTTTCATCGTGATTGTTTTCATTGATCAATTCTAAAATCTCCTCAAAATAGTAGTAGCAAAAGTGTGACACGCATTCAAAGAACACGTATATCAGATTTACATATATATTTATATCAAATTCACACATACATTCATAGAAGATTTGTACACGGATGGAATTATCGTTTATAATTTACTCTGAAAATATGGTATTTTTTGTGGTACAATACAATATTTAAAAAATGTTTACTTGCACTTCAGTAAAATTAATCAAACTTATTATTTTATTTTAGTTTTATTACTAAATGAGAGAAATTTATATAAAATTCTTCGAAATGTTGTGGGATTATCATATTTTCAAGGTGAACTCTAAGAAAAAATTCTCTCTGTATATACATTTGTAGTCAGACTCTATCTTCTAAGGATCAATTAGAATTGACTAGAGACTCTAATAGTGTCGGGCACCAGATAACAAACTTTTAATTGACATTTTTGTTCTTTAATAAGTTAGAATAGTAAGATAGCATAAATTAGAACAGATAGCATATAAAAAAAGACTCTTCTTTCTCATTCTTATTTTGACAAAATTGATCAGACTTTATCATAGAATTTCTAGTGACGATTGAGACCATTGAAGAGTGTGCATGTGGGAAAATAATTTCCATTATTCTTATTCATGATGGCGACAAAAAACACAAGAATCCTTATTTGGTCTATTTTTTGTTCCTCCTCTAAACTATACTAGAGAATTCTTTCTTACTTTCTCAAATATTAAACACGTATATCTATCGCACTTTAAGTTCCAAAAGTGTATACTTCAGTCACAAAAAACTCCATATTTACGGCGTTCGAAATTGAATTCGCTCTCTCATATCCGCTTTAAATAAAATGTCGACGCGCGGATTGCATGGAGAGCATGGAGGTCTATATTCAAAAATCATTTCAACTTTTCATCTCAAGTGGCTTCCTCATGGGTAGCGTATATATATATATATATATATTTAAGCGCGCTGAGAGAATATTCCGTGACTTCACCACGCTATCGGGAGTTCGTTCACGTAAAGAGCACGCGCGCGATAGATCACGGGCTTTTCCGATTCGTATGGTTTCTTATACATACATATATCTAGCCTACACTGGCCGTGCTGGACCGGCGGCGCCGTGCCTGTTCTAAACCGTCGAATGTATTTCATTCGAACCTTCTATATCGGCGGACGTGCTTTCTCGCCAAAGAGCAGCGCAAAAGTTGCGCCTCGTGTTTTTCCTCTTACAAACGATACGACGTGCAGACGATGTCGATACCAGAGCCCTGGTGTACTGGAAAGTAAAACGGTTCGGAGGATTGCGATGGTATAGCGATAGAAAAGCAGCAACGGTGAAAAAAGGACTGAACATTGCGGGAGGCGCGGATTCGATCGTCGTGTTGAAAGAGTTGAGCGTGATGTCCAAGTGCTGCGGCTGTATCGGCGTCTGCGCGATCACCGAAGCGTATCAACCGCTAAAGACTCACACCCACCCGCGCGATATCGTTCAAGAAACGTTCAGAAACGGCAGGGAAGTCCTGAGAAGTCCAAGAGATCGTCGCAGGAAGCCCAGTGTTCGCTACGACGTCGTGAGGACTCCCGGAAGTGGCAGGTGAGATTTTGGTCGATAACTTGGAACCAATTCCGAATTTTTTGAAAATTTTTTATAAAATTGCGATCGTGGAAAAGAAGATTATTATGATCGAAATTAAATCTTTTCTGCAATTCTAATAACACCATAAGGTGAGAGGAATACAAAAAGGACGATTTTATTGTATTTAAGCTAAGTATAAATCTGAAAATAATTTTTTGTTGAATCACAAATATGTAGAACGTTCAACTTGTTGCTAAAATATCAAAACTTTTTGGAGCATTGCTCATTACGCTTGAGATTCCTATGTTTTGATGGTGAACAAAATTATTTTCAGATTTGTATCTATCTAGCTATCTATGTAGCTAAATTTTTAGATACTTCAGCAAAATCGGTTTTTTTCATGTAGATTTATATATATCCGGCGAGCAAATTAAAACATGTGAATTATCATCGCACAATATGTGCATTCAAAATGTGAAATATAACGTGGCAGTTCGAGGTCTATTGAGAATATATGATGTTTTAGCGGCAAACAGGCGGGTCAAATTTAATGTAAACTCTCTAGCGCGTCAAGAGCACATCTCGAGAGCATACGTGTCGCAATTATCGCAGGTACACGAAGCCGAGCTGAAGATTTACCGTGTGACCGTTATTTACCCGAGCTGTCTGCGTTTATTCGGTAAACAGTCGTTTCCGTAATAAACGAATGATTTATGACTGTTCTTATGTTTAATGACGTTTCGGGATGTCTCGCCCTTCGTCTACCGAAATGCACGGAATAATCTCGTTTGTGCAGAGGAGTGAATATTTTTCATGTATGTATGCCCTAAGAAGCCTGATAAGCGAGACATATAAGCGAGGTGTATATAAGTCATTCATTGTCGTAGGAACAGTCGTCTTAACTCCTGAAGATCTAATTTTAATGTAACCAAGTTAAAAAAAATTTTTTAATTCGATTTAAGACCGTTTTAACAAATAATTCATAGGAAAAAATTAATTTTTTTCAAAATTTTGATCAGTTTTCCAATGTGTACATTATTATGTATGTCTGATCTCAGATAATGTCGATGGAACTGAATAATTTCAATAGAATAATGCCTTCAAGAATTTGATTTCATTACAATATGCACAGAGATTCAAGTTCTAAGGATAATCGAAGTTGGGAAACTCAAAGTGATAGGTTCAAATTACTTCTTGACGCTATGAGTTATTGATATCGTATTCGTATTCGCTTCTCAACATCTATATGTATAATTTAAAATCTTGAATTTCTTTAGATGGTGTAATATTATCTTTATATACTATTTGATGTCTTTCTATACGATATTATATCTTTATTTGATATAAAAAGATGTACAAAAATAATAAGATTAAAATTATATTATTAAAAAATTTTTAAATCTCAAAATCTTATTTTGTGAAGTCTCATTAAAAATGTCAATTGTGTTCATATACTATATATTACTTAAATCCTTCATGTATTTAGAATCTTAAATCTTATATTACGATATCATCACAATAATGTCATCTCTGCGATCTATTGTTATATGATGTCATTGATATCATCTCAATTTGACAAAAAAGTACGAGAGTGGAATTAGGATTACATAAGAATTTCGCTCAAAGTCTTGTTTCGTGAACTACCGTAGTCATTATACAGCTTCATTTTCGTACCTCTTACTTACAACAGTACATTTACGCTGTTGTCTATTTCTACTTCCTAAACAATTTTCGGTTTCAACAAAACCAGAAACGTTCACAGGTTATCGGTTTGAGGTACAATTTCCTCTTAGTCGTCGTTTTGCTTAAACCAATCGCGAGGGAACATGAACGGAATGTCGGACCACAAACGCTACCGGCGCGGCGAGGATTTTGCGAGCATTTTCGGGACGAGCACGAAAGGGGCGTCATGGACCTGGGGGTTGCGCGGACAGACGGGTGGCGAAGGGCGAGAGTGCATCCTCGCTGGCGGGAGGCAAAAGGTCACGTGACCGGCGGCCGGAACGGAGGGGATGGGAGGGGGTGGGAAGAGGTGGAAGTCTCGTGATTTTTACGTTGCCGTACGGAAATGCTGTCAGTTCCGCAGGAACTATCGTGCGATACGGATGTCTGTGAACGACTGTCCACCCTGCCGTGTGTGACCGATTATATTGCAGTTAATGCCTCTCGCGTAAATGCTTCTTCTTCGGTAAACTGTTCCCTTTGTGCGTTTCCCTTCGACTTCGGTTCGAGACATTTTTCGAGACATCCTCCTTTTTCTGCTGTGCTTGTTTTTCGCGACTGCCTCTGGAAAGCTGTCCAAGTGCCGAAGTGACATTTTTAGACAACGATCTAAAAATAGAGTTGAAATTGCATAGAGTTAAAATATGTAGAATGATCCTAACACGATTCTTTTCATCTACACTGAGAAAAATGTTTTTGATTAAACCAAAAAAATGCCATTCTTGTTGATATTTATTCTAGTCTGCATAAATTTTATTTTTACGTTAGGTAATAATAATTTAAGAAGATAAAATTATTTTAATAATACAACTTTCTTCGGTAAAAATGATGTACTTAACACGATCGTTACGTCACTTCGATACTGGAAAGTTAAGCTTTAAAGCAGCTGTGCTACGTACAAATCGTAACGAAGAGAAAAACATATATTTAATTAATGTTATTTCAAAGTACGTTCACATTTGTTTTAAAATAAATTTCATCTCCTTAGTTTTTCATTTACTGTGTTCAGTCTAGGATCTCAGTCTAGGAATAAAAAAAAGTACTCGAGGGAAATCATTTGCAAGCTCAGAAACTTGACAGAGTTGTCTAATGTCGCTTGCATCACGTCTGTTCTACCTCAAGAGATAAAAGTTTTCGCAAATTCAGAGAGAAATGAAATTTATTTTATCGTAAAGTATCTTCGCGAACGTAAATCCAAAGCATGTGAACGGGAAATGTGGAAATGGAGCTTTCTTCCTAGTTGTCTTCGCGTCAAGAGGAATATTTAACCAGCGAAAGAGCTTTGTTCGCGTTTCAACTTGTCCATTCACAGTCTATTATCTACACGTGGCAATATGATACAATACCTGCAACTCTCTTTCGCCATTTCGCGCGGCCCAAATAATACATCATTTCGAGCAAGCTTGCCGTGTTTCACTATAAGAACTCTGATTAATATCGTTGTATTGTGCATCGAGCTCGCTCGTATCGAAGATTAAAGTAATTTTCATCTTCAACTATAAAAGCTTCAAATTTAGATAGTTACTAATAACTGTTACATCATTATCGCAAATGACGAGCTTCCGTATTTAAATTAGCAAACTTATAATGTGGAATATTCGATTCATACATTGAATACGGAAAGTTCATCGGTACGTTCCGATAAAAGATTCTATCGGAAAATTAAATATAATTGAGCTTTATCAGTTTTAATTTGATGCGACCGTCCTCTCAATTCCGGCATTAAATATTTGATTATTATCCATTGTATAAAATTGTTCACGTGATAGAAATGCCAGCTATAATTTCTGTAATAGTTACATGATATCACTGGTAAATTATTGACAACTTTTGAAATAACAATCCAGCCACGTTTCTTTCATGCAAGTACGAATTGTTCGTAACATAGCCTAGCTGTTTGGTTTTCGTAATTTATTTATTTAATTAGAATGACATTTCTTCCGTTATAGTACAAATATTCCGTTTTAATAGCATCTAACGATGCTTTCTTTTATTTGCAATTTCTTGTTACACGTTCGACACTTCCCTTTTTTTCTCTCTCCCCCGTATGTCGTGTCCCGCTAACGACGTTATTTCACATCGCAGGCTGCGAACTGTTCGTGGGGTGAAAGTGAATATTAGTCGTGTATGACATACACGCGTGTCTCGTGTGCACGCGCGTGCAATACACACCGATTCGTGTGCTCGCCGCGAGTGTCGACCTGCACGGACGGTCGATCGATTGCAGTAAATTCCTTCAGTTCGCGTCGCGCAGGGATATCGATCGTACGATCGATCTGCTCCTACTTTGTACGCTGGATACCAAATCGAGGTGAGGAATTGTCGAAATATCGATGAGGAGTTACCGAGCCGATATTGACCGAGCGTTTCCAAGATGAACCTTCGCGATAGTTGACTCCCCAGCAAACTAATCATTAGCAAACTAATTTCGACAACAGACGATTACACAGCACACATAAAAATTTAATATTTGATCTGGAAATTAGACTATGGTATTCTTATATATTTTGACATTGAAACCGAATCCGATGTTTAAATTGTTCCATCACAATTTTTTTTTACCAATGGAAAATAATTCAATTTTCCAATATTTTTAGAACCATTTATGACCTAGTTTTTAATATACTGGTCACTACTAAATGGCCTTTTTTCAGCAAAACAACTTGTGTAGGAAAATTTTTTTAAGAGCATCTGAAAAAGTTAAAAGGAGTGATATAAAGTTTAACTTATTTAAAAAAGTGATGGAGCAATTTGGACATTGAATTCAATTTCAGAAAGTCGAAATGCATAAGAATATCATGGTTTAATATCAAGATTAAACATTTTTTTGTATTATCAGTATTCAAAGCCATTAAACCCAATTTTCATTTATTGATTAACCTGTGATTGTGTTTAACCTGATAATAAAGTAAAAATTCTATTTTTCTATCTAATCACTAAACTGATGATTTTGTAGTGAAGAATTTTTAAAGTTATTATAGTACAAAATTATTGATATTTATTATAAATATTATTATAAATTATTATATACAGTTTAGTGATTAATCGTAACTAGAAAAACACAATTTTTATCATATTACATTATTATTTTTATATTGTTAAGTTAAGTGATATTAATTAATCTAAATTATAAGTTAATCAGATAATGAAAAACCGGATCTAAAAGATTCTTAATATAATAACTCATCAAATATATATATATAATCATATAAATGATATAGATTGTAGTCCAATTCACACTCATAATTTGTGAGAATCATTTGTCTTTGTTTAATAAACAGTAAGAATGAAATAATTTCATGAGCGTCATGCGCCATATAAAATTTTTCCAGAGGTTTACTTATAAAACTCACTCTACGTGACTTAACATGTTGTTGCCCTAAATCTTGACGTTTAATTCCAAGCGTCTAATCCGCTGCTACCATGATCGATATAACACTACCAATTAGTGTGCAGATTGCGATCGGCGGTATGTTTATGAGTCGCTGTAAGATTTCATTGCACTCTGTATATATCATCCAAATGAATTATACATTACGTCATATTGCGTCAATTACTATGCTACTTTTGCGAGAATATCTCTTGCGATTGTTTTACACTGATTATACAAATGCGTGTATCGAATCTCTTTAATTAAATTGCGAGAGGCACAAGCGTTTTACAATTGCGAATTCAATACAATACACATTGGACAAGGACATGATAAATATTTAGACTGTTGAGAGAACGGCGTCAATTTGGTAAAATCGAAACTTGATCGCCGAATTTTCATTGCAC
>Ga0157364_1006290_pt1 | contig 12181 bp, 2 predicted proteins | sample AttsexASBM2_FD_111476 | JGI IMG/M metagenome (GOLD analysis project Ga0157364, IMG submission 111476) | Fungus gardens microbial communities from leaf cutter ant in Ribeirão Preto, State of São Paulo, Brazil - Atta sexdens ASBM2 | ecosystem: Host-associated > Fungi > Mycelium > Unclassified ...
GTCTTATGAAGAAGTAAAAAATTGGATCGATTCGTGGATAGCCTCAAAAGATGACCAGTTTTTTCGACGCGGGATTCGTACGCTACCCGAAAGATGGGAGAAAGTAGTGGCCAGCGATGGACTTTGAATCATAAATGTATAACCAGTTTTTTACAATAAAGCCTCGAATTTCGGAAAAAGAACGGCGGAAGCAAAGTTGTACACCTAATAATAATAATACTATTTTACTGAAATTAATACGAACCATCTATACAAAAGTAAAATAATATAGTAAAACTATTCTTTTCTCACGCTTTCTTTTTTTTTCTTCGAAATCTTATCTGTTAAAGAATATGTCAAAACAATATCTTCATAATAACGTAAAATTTTATTATGATGTTCTCTTTCAGGTGATGAAACAATCATGTTCATCATCTGATGCATTATTAAAAAAAAAAAAATCCAAAATACCTTGTACATCCATTTCTTATCTGGAAGTGTTTAATCACAATTAAATAATATCAAGATTTAAAATAATTTAAACATAGAATCTAAACTAATAACATTTAATTGTTAATTATATAACAAAAATGTTTGTGAATAAATTAAATAATTATAGTTAAATATTTTCAATTTACAATAATGCATTTTAAAATTACACGATAATTTTATATGATTGTAACTTTAAGTAAATTTAATCTTAGTATAAAAAAAGCATATTCCGTCTCACAAATTGTAAATTTTGCGAAACTTACTTACTTTTTATTGCTTCTCTGTGAAGCAATCTTTTAGAGCTAATTCAACTTAACGTTTAAAAAAATCATAAATAGATTAACTAACTCAACTCATAGCATAAAACAGCGTTGAGATGTCATGAGTGAAAGTACTAGATAGTTATATCTATCATATTTTTCGGTTCTAGTGAAATTAACTCAAATTTGGATTATTGGAAGCACCCAATAAGTGATCTACATGCTAGGTTATATCATTAATCTTTGATCTCTCTCAAACAATATTATACATATATTAAATTATACATATATTATACATATATTAAAATGTTTTGTAAAAAACATTTACAAGACTAACCCTCGTAAGATTAACCCTAGTAAGTTCTTGTTATTTTTGGTTACTTTCCCGGTCATATTAGGGTTTGTGAAACTCCGCAACTTTGTCACGCTATATCTCTGGACTGAACGGGTATTTTTTAGCTTGAAACGTATGAAATTTATATCTCAAAGTCAGACAAAGACAGATAAATATGAATCAAGTAAATATTTTATTTTCAATTAATTACAATGCTTCAAAGAAATGTTATTCGAAAAATTCGCAAAAAATAATCACTTTGGAAAAAAATTTTTAAATATTTAAATTTAAATCGAGTCTTCAAATTATATTATAAAAAAGTTAAAGCAATGCAAAAAATCGTACAGGATATGTTGAATTCATAAGTGGCCTACTTTTCACCAAAGATTTAAACCAACAATCGAGTTCCTCCCTTGTTACAGTCGAACGATAAGGGAATGCTCGACTGTAATTGGTTGGTTCTTACATTCTGATCTGGTTTAAACCTTCAGTGGAAATTAAGCCAATGATAGGATTGGAGATCTTAATCAGAATTTGACGAATGTGGACCAAAATATTTGGCGGATAAAAAGAGATAACAGATATTGCTTTCTCGTTTAAACACATGCGCAAAAAGTATTAGAATACGTGACACTAATACGTGACAATACCTGAATAAACCAATCGAATTGATCCAATGATCGAATTGTGCAATTGTGATTTGTTAATTTTCTCTTTGCCCGAGATCTCGGAATGATTTCTAATCTTTTTGATACAGATTTTAGGGAGCCGGTTTTATATTGGCCGTAATCATATGCCATAATTTGTAAAAATTAATTAATCACAGTCAAGTATTCCTTTCTTCATTCGGCGTTAAGAAGGGAATACTTGAAGGTGAATTTTTATAGAAGGTCAATTTTTACAGATTACGACATATAGCGATTACGGCCAATATAAACGTTTTCTTACTCATCTGCTTGTAATTATCTATCTCAGGACTGCAATCGAGTTGCATTTCGACCGATTTTGCTTATCATCTCCTTTTGTTTCATAACATTTAGACGCGGAGATATAAAATATTCGAATTCAGGGATGATATTAGCTGTAACTCATACAAGGCACTGTATATAGGACTACAGGACTTACATATTGCCTCACATTCACTGTTTACAAATTTTTATTATTATTATTATTATTATTATTACTATGTTAGGAACTCAAAAGTAAGGGTAATACTCCGCACAATAAAAGAAACAGAGAACAGAAAATAAAAATTTCAACCTATCAGAAACTGTGTATTTCACAATACATGATTTCTGATAGGTTGAAATTCTTATTCTTTATTGTGCGGGATTCCCTAAGTGTTACAACAATTTTTGTGCTCAGACCTTAAGGATCATCAGCTGAAGTCTTCATGTCTTACAGTGGTCTAATTTGTACCAGGATATGGAATACTTGATTGTAATTGGTTTGTTCTTACATTCTGATCCGGTTTAAACTACTCCCTCGGTGGAAACTAGGTCATTGAAATAACCAATTAGCGCTATTTAGAATAACACAGAATAACACTGATTGGTTACTTCTGTAACGCATTCTCTATTCCGTAATCATTTTTCATCATGTCATTTCACCCTAAGGACTGTCGCACACAAAATTTCTGTAACAATAACCTTAAAACGTTAACTTAAGCTGATGAGCCAATCAGGATACTGTTTATATTTATATACTCTTACGGAAATAAAAATAACAGTAAACTTATTCATAAAGCGAATTTCAATCGGAAATTGAAATTCACTTTATTGCGAGGTTATGGATAAGTTTATTATTATTTCCATTTCCGTTCGATTACGTAGATTTAAAGCAATATTTTTATTGGCTCATCTGCTTAAGTTTATATCTTATGGTCACTGTTGCGGAATTTTGTGTGCGACAACCCTAAAGTCTGCGGCATACGATGCTTGTTTTCCTGCTAAATTGCTAACTGGATTAGAATCTTGCAACCATATTGGCTGCGTTGCTTGCACTGACAGCCAATACGATGGCAAAATTTTAATCCAGCTAGTAGTCCAGAAAACAAATGCCGCTGGCTTAAGGATAAAATCTCACAGTGCGGAATAAGACTGCGGAATAGAGAATGCGTCATTGGAGCAATCAATCAGCGCTATTCTGTATCAGAGCTATTTAATGTTGTGGAATAGAGAATGTGTGTCATTAACTACGTTCAGATTCAATGGATTCAACAGTTGAGTGAGCGCTGTTATTGATGTTCTTTTAGATTATCTAATTAGCATTTTAGATCTGGAAGAATACAATAGCAGCGAGTGTTGACTCCGCTGAACGCAGCCGAATCTACAATAGGTGTTTTAGACCCAATTGCATCCATTACTTTGATTTTAAGCGAGGCTTCTTTCTGTCTCTGTTTCTTTTTGGTTTTAAAATGAAACAGATAAAGTTTTAAATCTCACTTAAGGTCGAAGTGACGTTGGTGCAACCGGGCCTTAAGTCATAAGAAATTGGCCTATTATAGTTGAATGCGAGGAAAATAAGTAATTGTGATTCGTCCATTCTTTACCCGGATAACAAATACAGATCACTTTGACGTCAAACTCTGGTCATGTTGGTACGAATGACATCAAGTGACCAAAAATTGACCAACCGATGTTTCCGTCACGTAATGATATCATATTTTAGTCTTGCTTAATTTTCGGTTAGCAAATACATAGTTTTAATTTTACGCTTTAATTTCTCATTTATTTATATTGATGCAAATCAAAATGTAATGATAGAGCACTTGTAATGATAGAGCATTAGAAACGTAAGTATTCAACCATTTTTATTCCTTTTCTCATTCCTTGCTCTGTCCCCATTCTATGAGCTATTCTATCTCCATTCACTGAGCTATGATGAGTTATGGTCATTACAAGTTATGATTTGTATTTGCTGCTTGAAATTTTGTAGCTCCTTTCATTCCATTTTTGCTCTCAAAATCAGTTGAATATCTATCGTAATATTAGTGTAAGATTTGAAGAATGTCTGACGTTCAGGTTATTTCTAGATAAGGTGCCAAATATGTATGTCAATTTGAAGAAAAGGATTGAAATTTCTCATCTACAAGGAAATATAGTGATGTTTATTCACAAGTCATGTTTTTATTTACAGCAATACAGCAAGTTGTCGCGACAAATATTATCCGCAGGAAATTTAAATAATCGAATACCTTTTTCTGATCTATTGATACAGTTTATCGCAACAAGGCATTTTATAAATTTTTTTGCCTTCGTTAATATATAATATATCAGTTTTTTTATATCCTTCTTTTCATTTCTTAATCTTATGATAAAATTTCGAAGTGCGGAAATACATAAATACAAAGCTACAAAGTTTCCAACAGCTTAGAAGCTATAATCTATAACAATCATAACAACCATAATCTTCTTAGCGGCGAAGTAGGAACAGAGTAAAGAGTAGGGAAAGGAGTAAAAATGGCGGATATGCGAATACTCATTATATTTATATGCCTTAAGTAATAATAATTTCGTTTCTATTGCTGGATTCACACTAGATCCGACGTGCGTCATCCGACGTCGAATCCAGTGTGAATCCAGCATATGCTAATCATTCATAATTTTAATTAATACATAGGGAGTTAAATTTAATAAGGAGTTTATGCCTCTGCTGACTGTATTTAATATTATTAATATTGAGAAAGAAATTACATAGAAACGAAATAATACACTGGTATTTGTTAACTTAGCTAGTAAATGATAATGACAAAGATATTGCTCTCAATCTTAAGAGATATTGTCTTCAAACATTTGATCCATGATGGAAAGAATATAAAGTAAAACATTGCGCATAATGACGACAGCAATACTGGAAATAACTAATTAAATAAATGTTCCCTAATATGCACTTTCCTGCGTATAATAGCGTATAATAGTTATATTGAAACAGTTAATCAAATGCTACCTAAATTCACTCTGCTACTGCGCATCCACGAGAATACTCCATTTTATATTCCTTCCACCATAGTTCGAAACATAAACATGTCCGTGGCGGACATGTTTAATCCTCTAATAAGGAGTCAAGTCATAAGGAGTATCGATCTTTGATTGGTCAGATTTCGAGTTTAAAAGCTGTTTGCAGATACTTTCGATGGAATAGTGAATCTGTGAATTGATATTAGCAACTGTTTCATGGTGTAGAAGGTATGAACACAAAATCGGATTATCAACTGTTAACGATAGTGGATTGTGCTGTTTCTGATAATGGCATCCTCCTCCTGTTTTAATTCTTACAAAAGAAACTCTAGTTTCGTCTCGCTGCGATCTGAGTGTTGCGATATGAATGTTTTATTTTTGAGCGTAAACATGGAATGATTACATGGTGTGCTGAGTTTGGCCAAATTACGCCTACTTTTGCTCCGCGTCGTCTCTAAGTGCGCAGTTTATCAACTGAAATGCGGTATTCATAGTTCGTTTTTATTTTAAAAACATCTTAAATATAATGTTTTAAGATATTAATACAGTTCTCGGATTGACTTACTTACGACATCTTAAGATAAATGCAAGAATCGATTATGAATTCCGACCTGTTTCGCGTCATAAGAGGTTGGTACTGAATCTTTTCTTGCATGAGGAAATAGGACATATATGTGAATATAAATTTTCTTATATATCAGCTTTCTCATAATATTTTCATATATTTACAATTAATATTTCTGTATATATATTTTTGTATATATATTCTATATATATATTTCTGTAAATATATTTTTTAATTAATTTAATATTTTTCCTAATTTTCTTTTTTTACATTTTTTTTATTTTTCAATATATTTACAATTTATTTTATAGTAATTTTAATAAAGTTTAGATTATTTCAGTAGTAGGTTTATTCACGTTGCATGCTCTAACATGCTCCTACAAAAGTTCTTACTCACTTTAACACGTTGGAATGCGACGCAAATAATTCTAGTGAGTTTTATGAGGAGTTTTGACAGAGCGAAAAAAGGATGAAAAGAGAAAGACGTTTAGGTGGTAACACCATGACAACACCTAGGAACTTACTTATTTCACGCATGCGCACTCCATTTTGGCCAACACTGACATCAAAGATGCCGACAGAGAGTTGCGTTATTGTATATACTGTACTTAGGCTGATAGATTTTTTAACCTGAATAGTCGTAAGATTAATATCTCAGAGAGCAGAATGACGCTTTTTCTTGCCAGATTCCTTCATTTTATGAAAGACATATTGAGTAAACCTAATTTTATTGATTTTTCGTGTAAAAATGAAGGTTTGACAAGAAAAAAGAATAATAATTTAGTTTTCGCCACTGCCATCTCAAAAATCAATGAAATTAGGTTTATTTGATGTGGTTAACCTTAAACCAAAGGAATCTGGCAGAAAAAAGTGTTATTTTGCCTCGCGACTTGATATTAATCGTTAAAGTTTACTATTCAGGTTATAAAATCCGTCACAGCCACGAAATACTGTGATGCGAATAAACGCTGCGATCATATTTTCATGTAAGGCGCGAGCCTGGGTCTGACATAGGCACGTTAGACTATTTAATAAATTTTACTGCGAATCTAAGCTATTTCCATATCAAATCCACAAGACTTTTTATGGACCATGTCAGATTTTTTTATGAGGTTATAGCGTGGCAAAACATTTGCAAAGTATCGTGGCGCTGACCAGTATCGTGGCATTCGTGGCACTGACGAGGAAATTTCTGATTACCAGAATACACATGCAATTTATATATGTGTAACTGTTATAAAAGTCTTTGATAAATTTCGACTGTAAATTATTATTTCCCGGGTAGCAAACACGTCATTTTGATATAAAATTTTGATTTACTGATCATGGATAACGTCATTAAATGATGTTTTAATGACGGTCGAATGTCGCAGACTATTGACGTCATCGCAGGAATGTCATTTGACCTGTTAAAACATTTTCAAGTAGTATTATATAGAATCTCAGTGCAGATAGTAAACTATGGCGTTTGTCATTTTAATGTTAAAATGACGAATAACATATTGTTAACTATATGGCCCTCAACTCAATATCATATTTAAATCATGAAACCTGAGTTGTAATTGTGGGTCAATGCTGTCATGCAATCATTTCAAAATATTGTGCATTGATCTACGACTATAAAGCCTCATCTACAATAGTTGCACAGAATATATCACATGTCGCGAATAGTAGCATTGTAGGAAAATTTATCGCATGTCATAAGAGTATCGCTAAATGAGCGTCTACAATAGTTACAATGATTATTTGCGGTACGCCGCTCCGAACAATAAATAAATAACATATCCTACCTGCTCCTAATCGTCTAGAAGTTGCAACTTAGATATTGTTTGCTTCAAATATTTTTAACCCATGAAGATAATAGAGTGTAAGAACAGTCTTTTTAGAGACAGTAAAAACTTATGTCGAATCCAGAGTGTCTCGCACTACTGTCTCCATTGGTTATAAATGCTGACAGATTTTCTAATCTAAATCGTGAACTTTAACGCTTAATATATTGGTGTGCGAGGTAGAGTGACATTTTTTTCTATCAGATTCGTTCATTTCAAAAATACATCGAAAGAGCCTAATTTCATTAAAATTGGTGAGGTCGGCCGTTTTCTGCATAATTACTAAATAATTTTATAACAGTTACATATATAAATTGCATGTATGTGCCCTAGTAGAAATTTCCTCATCAGTGCCACAAATGCCACGATTCTTTGCCACTGTTCTTTGCTACGCCATAACTTCATAAAAAAATCTGACATGATCTATAAAAGGCTTAATCTTGTGCCTGATGTGAATTTGGTATGGAAATAGCATTTACAGTAAAATTTATTAAATCGTCTAACGTAGCCCATGTCAGACTCAGACTCGCGCCTCACATGAAAACATGACCGCAACGCTTATTCGCATCGCAGTATTTCATGGCTGTGACGGATTTCATAACCTGAATCGTAAACTTTAACGATTAATATCTTTAAGATTTGTTAATATCTTTAATTAATACTTCTAAAGATTTGTTCACGTCGCGTTAGAGCATATTCCAGGATTAATTAAGAACACGCTCTATTTGCTTCGCCTCAGAAGATGATATAATTGAGACATGTTACGCATGAGTAATAATTGAAAACGTATTAAAAAACTGTATTAAAAAAAGTATTTCAGGTTAATTTTGTATAAAAACGTTGTATTTAATAAATGCGTATAATGACCAACCTCAACGAACTAACATATGATACATAATAAAAATTATCGCTAGGCTAATTTTCTCTCTAGGCTAATTTTATTTAATTATTCCTGCGTTAAAATATTAACTATTCTATTGTATATTAATGTAAATTAACATAAGTAAAAAATAAATTCTCATCAATATTGAATTAAATATAATTTTTTAATCAGAAATTGATATTTAATTGTACAGAATATAGTAGAATAGTCATTGAAGAAATCCTCGTTCAGAATGACGTTTTATATGAAATTATTGACTGAGCTAATTCTCGATAACAACCGAAAAACTAGTTAAACACAATTTTACAGTTATGAACTTTCAAACTTCTGACTTGATATTTATTTTGATCCATAATATCTTAACGGAATAACTAAATAAGATTAGTCTAGAGTGATAATTTTTGTTACATATCATATGTTCGTTGATGTTGGGGTTACATAAATATGTTTTCTTTATTATTACTGATGAAGATTTTGTAAGTCGAAATGTTTGAAATTTATAATGTTATACGAATATAATAAAAGACGAATTTTATTAATTAACTACATTTGCTAAAAGTCTTGACATTTTAATTTATTGCATTGCATTTACATGAACCTGCTTTTCTATAAAAGTTATATTTTATTGTATTAATATTATTTTATTTTATTTTTTAATTTTTATAATTTCATTTATTTAATTTAATTATTCTTTTTATTTTATTTATTTTATTTTATTATTTTATTTTATTTTATTATTTTATTTTATTAATATTATACTATATTATTATATTATATTTTTATATTTATATCAAATGCATTTATTAAATAGGTTTTTATACAAAATGAACCTGAAATACTTTTTTGAATATAGTTTTTTAATACATTTTCAACCATGCATAAGTAACATGTCCAACATACCACCTTCTGAGGTGAGGCAAATAGAGCATGCTCTTAATTGATCTATGGAGTATGCTCTAACGCGATGTGAACATTTAGTCGCCTTATTGATTCTGGTGACGCGAATGTATTGGAGCATTTTAGGCATGTTGGAGCGTGCGACGCGAACAACCTCTAGAGTCTAGATAATGCTGAAGCGATTGCTGATTGGTTCCGTCATTAACAGTCAATTGACGCTATCATTAACTAGCGACAGTCAATGGCAACATAATCTTGAAGAAAGCGCGACTCTCATTAGCTATCATTAGTCAACGATAGCGATAATTGTCAATAAAATGTTTAGAGAATCCTGTAGTAGCAGTATAGATTAATATACATTATACAGATTAGTATACATTATAGAGATATATCATTATATACTCAGCAAACGAGAATGGATTAAAATGGATTGAAATTTTTTTTATCCGAATGCGTATTTTAAATAGCGAATACTTTTTTTGGATTCAATTGGATGCAATTGAATTGAAAAACTGCATTTCCTATTTAAAATTTTGAATTGAACAGTATTCATAATGCACAGAAAAAGTTAATATTATTTTTAGATTGAGAGACATAGAGATATAGTCCATGCAATTCCTATAAATGAATAAAAATGCATTTAGGATTGAAAAGCATTCATTTTAACATTCGTAAATCAATATTTCTGAATCCATTTCAATTCATTTCAATCCATTCTCGTTTGCTGGATAGATGATTGCAAGACATATTGACATGCTGTCAGACATATTTTTGCTCGCTTGTACAATTATATTCTATTCTATCTTTTATCTTGGATTATTTAAATAGTTTGACTTCAACTCTATTGTTGCGAATAACAGCAACCATTTGAATTGCGCGACAAACACATTAATACCATAATAATTTCCGGTTTTGATTATGACGGACGACATGCGCTCGAATGTAATATCCACTCTGTTAGAGGCTCCGCACAATAAAAAATAATAGAGAACAGAGAATAAGAATTTCAACCTATCAGAAACTGTGTATCCTACAATATATGATTTCTGATAGGTTGAAATTCTTATTCTCTGTTCCCTGTTCCTTTTATTATGCAGAGCCTCTTATCATAAGTTGTGTCAAAATCTCGCTACAAATGCTTTGAAGCATTGATAAACCAATTAGAAGAAAGAATTTTATAAACTGATCAATTAAAAAACGTTTCAAAGCGTTTGCAGCATCGTGACCCATAGACTTATAAATCTGTGGGTGCGTTCGGGGAAACACTATTCGCGCTATTTAGTGCTATAAACTGTTCGCGGAGCTGCAAATAACGCTAACAAACACGATCATGACGTCACTAATGATAGCATGTTAGGTCACAACTGCTATCAACGTTATTCCTTCCGAGGTAGTGTATTGGTAACATTAACATTTACAGATCCGTGAACGGCCCTAGCGTAGCGTTGGTAGCGTTTAACATTCGTCGAAGTTAGATTAATGTTTGAGGGAATTCTGTTCTCGAGTGATACCAAACTTTTCTCTCTTAGAATTTCGTGGAGTAAACGTACGTACGTAATGTGTGAATTTCAAATTTTATCATAATGAATGCAATCTCAATTTTTATCTGCTGATAGTTTGCCACTAGGTTGAAGTGAATGTAATTCTTGCTTGTGTATCATTTTTAACTTTTCAAAGTTTCTGCGAACTTGAGTATTTGACTTCATTATAAATGTAAAAATTAGAGGTATCTTATTACTAGCAATTTTTAATTCCCATGTACGGAAAAAAGTTATTATTGCGGTATAGCGCGACGGAACAGGATTTTGCTTTGTATCATCAATACGAAATAAAATTCTACTTTCTGATTGGTTACAGAACGTCGTACGACGCATGTCGGATTTAGTGTGAAGGCCATTCTACATTGGTCGTATCGTAGCGTCGAAAGCGTTGTAAACATCATGAGACTTTAATATTGAAACACTGGATTGGCAACAAGCTTGTGACTTGCGATGTCTACGATACGACTAATGTAGAATGGCCTTGAATCCAGCAAATGATCTCTGTTAGGCCGGGTTCACACCTTAACGAAAAAGCGGAAAAGCAGAAGCCAATCGGAACTCGCAGTAGTAGTTTCCGCTTTCCGCTTTTCCGTCAAGATGTGAACTCGGCCTTATACGGCATGCTTTATGCCGAAATTCTAATGACTTCTGCACATTGGACGCGGAAACAGCTACGTGGTGAAATGTCATGCGGTAGCCAATAAATTTACACTCCTGATGTGTTTATTGGTTATTTTGCCGTGCGGTAAGGCGTTTCCAGTGTGCAGGAGCCATAAGATCGATGTTATGAAACTGGCCAATTATAGCTATTCCTTTGAAGAATGGAATGGATTGTGATTGGCCAGTTTCATAATATCGATGTTATAACTTCTATGTAAAGCATGCCTTTTAAAGGTTCAGGCTGTTATACTCCTTCTAGATATTTCGTATGTTTATGATTTGCCTTTTTTGTCGAGTACAAGTGCACCAATGCCACCAATCCGTAAGAAATGCAGCAATGGCATGTTCTGTTGATCACGAAATAGTGGTGTGGTGTGTAGTATAATACTTCTTGTATAACTTTTATTGGTCTTCTTACATCTACTTGTGTTATTCAAATAAGAATGGTTTCAAAATTGATGCTTTACTAAACGTAAATTTACATATTTTGTTAAAAAGTTAAAAGGTAAGTTCGACGAAAAAAGATGATTTATGTGTGATATGTAATGATTTATTTATACTTACTAAACTCCGTTTATATTAATGTGGTTTTTTTATATCATTTTCAAAGAATCTCAATAGAAAACAGCAGTCTAAAGTAGTATAAGGGAAAGATATTTATGAAAATAGTAAGTTTTAAAGTTCTTTTGCATTCACACATACACACACACACACACACACACACACACACACACACACACACACACACACACACACACACACACACACACAAACACACACAC
>Ga0157364_1006291_pt1 | contig 12181 bp, 11 predicted proteins | sample AttsexASBM2_FD_111476 | JGI IMG/M metagenome (GOLD analysis project Ga0157364, IMG submission 111476) | Fungus gardens microbial communities from leaf cutter ant in Ribeirão Preto, State of São Paulo, Brazil - Atta sexdens ASBM2 | ecosystem: Host-associated > Fungi > Mycelium > Unclassified ...
CACACACACACACACACACACACACACGCACGCGCGCGCGCGCGCGCGCACACACACACACACACACACACACACACACACACACACACACACACACAGAGAGTTATAATCGGGTCAAGTCATTTGCTGCTCACTGCTGTGAACAAATACACATGCGAGCGGACACGCGCGTCATCTTTCATTCATGTTGCAAAGATTTTCTCACAACTTAGGAATCCTTTTGAAAATCCTTTGTACACAGAAAGAATTTTGTTTTAAAATTTACCCTGAAAATATGGCAGTTGTGATACAATACAATATTTTAAGGATTTTTATCATATATTTCAGTAAAATTAATCAAACTTATTTTTATACTTTATTGTAGTTTTATTAATGAATGAGATAGATTTACATTAAAATTCTTGAAAATACAATGCTGTCAAGACTATCATATTTTCAGGATAAACTCTAAGAAAAAATTCTCTCTGTGTAAGTTAGTGACAATTAATATACGCGGAAGTTTAATCTGTTAAAAAAAGCATAATCTGTTAAAATCTACACTGAAACAAAATTTTAATTTCAAAGAAATATTTCTTTACTCATATTCAAAAAAATTATTTCTTTGGATCAATGAAAATTTTTTTGAAAAATATTACACTATCTTATTTTCAATGTACAATATCTTATTTTCAAAGAAATTTTCATTGATCCAAAGAAATAATTTATTTTAATACGAGTAAAGAAATATTTCTTTGAAATTAAAATTTTTTTTCAGTGCATCATTAATTTTTTTTGTTACGTGAATGTTTTATAATAAATACAAATTACGATATTTAAATAGTAAATTATATTGTATTTATAAAAAGTATATATCACGGCAAATGCAGTTTGAATTATTTGCAGAATCGAGATCTACGAATAAACGCCAACGATCACAATTGGATCGATACGAAATTGCTCGGGGTAATCAGTTCGGGATATGATTGACTGACTTTAAAATACGTGCGGATATTTATAGAAGGGCATTGGGGATGTGTAATGTCTCGTTTTATAGTTTTACATTTTTATTTCGATGCGTGCCATGAATATTCGCCGAGGCGCTATTGCGACGGATTTTCATTGTGCAATTCGTAATCGTATAAGTTGCATAATTCACACAATTACAGAATCAATGAAAAGAAATCAGCTACATTATATAGTTCACATGCTGCACGGAATGTATACAAAAAGATTGATTTATGTTATACGATGTTCTAGAACTCAATCGTTGATTATTATTAATGAAATTTGATTTATAAAAAAAAAAAATCATAATTGTTAAAAATTTAATTTTCTTAATTTCAATGATAAAAGTCTTGTTATGCTAAATAATTTTCTCGATTCTTCTAAGTAAATAATTTGCTTGATGTAACAGTCGAACGGGAAACAACTTGTTTTCTAGTGTATGTAATGCGGCGTACAATTCGTACGCGTGTCAGTCGAAAGCAACGACGGCGCGCTACAACGCAATGCTTATGTCATTGTACTGACAATGAAAGTTAGAATCACTGTCTGTACAGTCCGTGTAATCTTGCTACTTCCACGAAATGAATTATTGAAATACTATGTTGCCTGTATTATGCCTCGGTGCGTCGCGCCATGGCGTGCCGCGCCACAAAGTGTCCACTTTCTCATTTCGCGCAATTATAAGTAATCCCCATTTAACGCGCTCGCTTAAGCGGATCAACTTTATAACGTGTAACAAATGTTGTAAACGATATTTCAGATGGCCGTAATTGACATAATGAATTCCGAATTCTGAAGTTCTCAGATATAATTCTCAGATATAATTCAAAGTGCGATATCTTTCGTATAACTTTAACAATTAATCTCTCCAATTAAATTATATCTATCTGCTTTGTGTCCAGATTATTAAAATAAGACACATTAAAAAAAAATTGATTTCTTTTAGTTAGGATATTATTTCTCTAAATATAAACTTTGTTGAGGAAAGTGTGATGGAGAGAAACATGCCAAAATCTTCTTTAAAAGTCTTTTAACCTATAAACTACTTACAATACAGAATGTAAGTATTCAGCTTAATGCCAACTAGGTTCTCGGAATATCTTTTAAATACTATGTAAGCTTTCATTCGAATTAAACAACTGTTATAGAAATATTCTCTTTTTTATGGGTTTCGTTAAAATAACAATAACTCTAGTATAAAAAAGGGACAGTAAGTCGTAGCTATTAAAAGTAGAAAAATACTTCAGCAGCAGTTCAACTGATAATTATTTAGTGTCGTAAAATTTATGATTAAGCAACAACAATCGATATAAATATTTCGATTAAGTAATGTTGAAAATAAGAACTATTCTCTAAATCTGAATCAGTATATAATCACTAATTATCCAGTGGCATACTTTACACTGATAATTAGTGAAGTTCAACTAAAAAAGAAAGAATGTTTGAGTATTATATAACTAAAATACTGATATTTGCACGTTAATTTCAATCTTCCAATACCATATTCAATGAATTTAAGCATTAAAACAAGGTTAGTTAGATCACACAATAAAGATTAGCGCTAGATTAGGGATCTCACATTTAATTCATTGATTACCAGTGGCATACTTGGCACTGATATCAGTGATTATCCACTAATTCAGAGAGTATAGTTTTAATAAAAAAGTACATAATTTTCATTATATTTTCAAATTTTTACATGTCGAGTCAATTGAAAGAAATACATCACTAACCCTGAGATATAAGATATATCGATGTAACGAATGGAAGTGAAAGGACATCGTGATTAACAAGAAGCATTAGTATTTAAATTCAAACTTCAAGTGTTTCACCTTTTTTTTTTACATGTGTACTTGCAACTCGAAAGTTACGTAAATCATTGAAAAAAAAATCTGATTCGCTCCGGACGATCTCAAGTGTTTTGCTCGAGAAGTCGATGCCCTCAATAAACAAACGAGTACACCGTTTTTGTTTTTTCCCCGCGATACCGCGCGGTTAATCTTCGCTCATTATATACTCGTGTTGTATATTACTCTCCTGCAAACTTGATCGAATCGGTCTTCGAACATATCATAGAATATCCGCGTAGCCGCGCGATCGTTTCCACTGTACTGTCAATATTAATCCAATATACGAATACCAGAAATACTTTGAATAGTAAGAGCTCTACTTGCGATATCTGCAACGAAGAAAACGGATCAAGCAGTTGGCTCAAAACCGGTTGCCAGGAAGTATCGTCGAATAGCAGCAGCAACTACTTGCTCGACAGATCTCCTACTTAAGGATCGCACACAGGAGGCCGTAAGAAACTGCTTAACTATACGAACTCTTAGATAAGTCTTGCAGCGAATAAATTTTTTAAAAATATTTCAATAAATCTATGCTCGTGAAAAGTTTTTTCAACTAGATAAAAAAAAAAAAATGAAAATTTCCTACACAAAAACAATTGCTAAAACTTGAAAGATACCACGATTACACGTTTTCCAATTTTATTATTTTTATAACATAAAATAATATAATGTCACATGTTAATTGCACATTTTCGATTTTTTACGTAAAGAGAGATATTTACTATGAAATATTTGTATGTAACGTGAGATTTTTAATTTTGATATTAATGTGCTAGAATGTTAATTATTACTTGATACAAAAATTGTACAAAATTGTTAATTGGTTTGTGTAATAATAAAATAAATTCAAAATTTTTAAATAAACTTCGTGCCTGCCCCACCTTGATTAACCGATATATCTCGTTATAATAAGTCAAAATTTCCTAGTAGCGAGTCCTCCCAACTGCAGGAAGTGCATTCGAGCAGTACGGATTATGTTCGCGCGCGAGCACCGTCGATGACATCTGCCACAATCTGTCGGAAACTAAGTCACGTTTGCGTTAATCACGTTGGCACGATCACGGCGTCTCCAATGTCAGAGTCAGGGTTAGTCTTCATTTCCGGAAGTGGGACTCGCGCGCATGACCTGAGTTGCACGGACCAAATTTATGTACCATCCTCTAATTACCATTGCAGACTGCACGAATAAGTGAGTATCTACTAAATCTGCATATCGTAGATATTCTTTTGTAGGTGTGTATTTTGCAGACGAATTTTACTTACTAATAATAATATAAGCTAATGTAAGTTTTTTAATAATTTCTTTAATAAAATGTTAATAAAAAATGCAAGTTTTTTATTAGTGTTTTTTGTTTTCTTCCATCTTGTTATTAGTATTTTTATTTTAAAATTACTAATAAAAAAATCTATATTTATTTATATTTATTTATTAGTTAATAGTTCTATAGCTAAAGTTTCTTAGTAAAGTTGTATGTATATATATATATATATATATATATATATATATATATAAAATATATATATGTATATATGTATATATAAGATATATGAAAAATATATATATATACTGAAATGACAATAATTTCTCTTGCTAAAAATTTTCTGTCATTTTTATAGAATATATTAATTTTGTTGTTCTTATAGTTATAATTAATCTCATTTTTTCCGGCATTGTGATTTAGGCACTACTACAAATTGTAAATATACAAAAGCTCACAATGAGTCTAAATCAATTTATTGAATACCGTAAAAATCTTATATTACTTATAAAATGTTATATTTATCGTCATATAAATATTACGACTTTTATTCCGTTTCATTTAATTTTGCTGACGTGATAAGTTATTTATAATCGCCAATGCTAATCATTTTCGCAATTGAGTTTCAATATCGATCATATTCAATATGTAATAAGAAAAAAAGATAACCACAAATAATGACTTGAAATCGCGTAATATTCTACAAGTAAAACTCTTACGGTTATCAACAAATCCCCTCAAAATCATTATATTAAATGTTTTACGCTTCATTACACCTTGTTATAACGAGACAAACGTAAGGTAACTAGTTAACTCTGTCCTTGAGATTCCTACCTCTGGACCTGCCAAAGGACTTCATGGCCTTGATTCCCATTCCGGCATAAGTGTCGCCGCCGTAATCAACATACATGAGTACCGCTCTTGTGTAATCACTGCACATGCACGTAGTCCAGGATCATCAGTGTCATTCGTTTGTTTTTCTTTTATATTTCACTACCAAACTCATGTTTCCTCTCGTTCCTTTTCTCTCGATGTTTCTCGAGGTGCGGAAATTCGTTGTTCGTAATGAAATCATCTAAATCGCAGGTGCACCATCAAAGATGAAAAGTTGGCTCATTTAATTCCACGTGTATAACATTGAACTTGATCCCACACGGCGCCGATGATCACATCGCCGATCGATTTATCGTCGGTTCAGCCTTTAAGACAAAGAGTGATTGTCCTGATTGTCTATCCCATAATGCACACGTCCTCTGATGTATAAAGAGGAGAGAATTTCTATCGAAGGACCGACCGGCGTCGATTGGCAAATCACTTTGCGACGAATACACTTTTCGTGACGCAGGGACAACGCACCGCTACTCGAAACGATAAACGATCGGTGCCATCGAAATCACCAATTGTTGACACAGCGTCACAGTGTAAACGATGAAACGTAACACAAACCAACCGCTGGCCGCTGACAGTTTCAAATTGTCAATGGCGGGCTGAATTCGGCGAGGCAGTCACGTTGCGAAGAGATCAAGAGAAGAATCTGGAGGCCTCGACGAGGCGCACTACTGGTCGGGCGGGCTCGGAGCACAGCGTGTCCACCATGTGTTTGCTATCAATTCATAACTGCGACCCACACGGGTTATTTCCGAATACCTGCTTGCGCAACCGCTCGTTGCTCTGGGACCAGTAGGAGGGAGAGGACAGGGGACGGAGAGCGGTGTGGCGAGATAGAACCAACTCCTCGATGGAGGGAGCGAGAGTCCGAAAATATGAAACGTCGCCCGGTCCGTCAGAGACGGAAATGCCCCGCTCCGTTTCGCGTTTTCTTCCCCGCCCGCTTTATCACGTATTTGGGAACGTCTTCGTTCGTACCGAACAGGCGCGCCTGGACATCCTCGATCGCGTTTCACCAAGTCGAGATAGCTACCTGCGATCGCGCGCTACGACGACGATCTCGTAGCGCGGCGGCACTTGACGACACACTCTCGAGGGAATTCGCACACGCGAGACCGGAGACGGCGCGCACTGAACGGCGAGAGGCTGAGAGAGCGCACGCACGTATCCCTGCGCTACGTCACGGACGCTCCTCGTACTCAGGACCGTGCGTCCGTGTGTTGTGTATCGCGCGGCTCGCGCATCGAGGATCGAGGTGATCCGCCGCCCCGGCTATGAAACGATCTTTCCTTCGGCGCCACCGGAGTTCGAGTTCGTTAAGCCGAAGCGCCACTGTCGGGCACGTATACGACCGTGTTCCGCAGGTAAGTGCGTATACGTCGGGAGAAAGAGAGAGCTAGAACGAGAGAGGGAGAATGAGAAACGAGGGGCAGAAACTTCAAAGAAGAAGAAGAAGAAGAAGAAGAGGCAGAGGAGAGCAAAGGTGCAGGAGAAAAGTAGAAGACCCGAAGCGGGAAGGGAAGTGGAGAGTAAGAGAAGGGGGATCGAGCGTCGTGGAGAACTTCTCTCTCTCTCTCTCTCTCTCTCCCTCTCTCTCTCTCTCTCTCTCTCGGAGAAGGGAAGTGGATGCGTCTTCAATCGCGTCTTATATATTCGCGAGGCCAGCCAAGATTTCACGGGCGTCGACGGTCCAGCAAAGAGAGGAGGGGGCGACGTCAGTAGTACCGATTCAAGATTCGTTTCACACGACTCACTCAGGTGAACACGCGAGTTTTGCGGGGAACCATATTCGGGGGGAGCCGCAAAACGATGCGGTAAAACGCGGGTAAAGCGTCGAAGATGCTTTCTTCGCACGCTACAGGGAACCAAGTTACGGGAGGGGAAGAGAGGGAGACGAACAAGAGTAAGACGATCGGCGAGTCGTCGGTTCCCTTCATCGTGACTCCGGTGTCACGGCTGGCTAAGTCGCATGACAGTCGCGTTATGTGTATGTAACGTGCGCTCGCGTGGATGTCAGGAGGAGGGACGGGGAGAGGGAGGGGGGGGGAGGGAGAGCGAGGCTGTAAGAACGAAAGAAGATGAGGACGCGCGAAGGAGGTGGGCGGCGAGGGACTTCGGTTTATTATAGGGGAAGTATGCCGTAGATAGCAACTCCGGAGATTGAGAGAGAAGAAAGAGAGGTATACAGGGGTCGGAAGCGGAGAGGAAAAGAAGATCGAGCCGAATTATGTGAAAAGAGACGTAGGAGATTCTTAATATACGTAGGCCAGAGGACACGTAAGAGTAGCGATATTTTCAGCTGAATGGAACCGAGGAGTAGGGAAAAACGTTAAGCAGATGCGAATATAGAATGCAATCCGAAAATACGACTAACCGAGCTGTTTTGCGAAGGTAAAAACGTAAAATCACGAAAAGAGTAACGCGAGCGGCATGGGTCATCCGTGAAGAAGATACCCAGGTGGAATTAACCGAGCGATGAAGACAGAAGGAAAAAGAGAGGAAGGGATTGAGAGAGAGAGAGAGAGAGAGAGAGAGAAAAGTTGAAACGTACGCGCGAGACGGGAAGAACGAGCGAGATCGATGACGGAACTGGAAGGGACATGCGAGAGGGAGACGAAAAACACTTGACTCCCCACCAATGCTACGATTGCACGACGCGACAGCGGAGTGGTGCGGCACAGGCCAGCAGGCCTCCTAGCCCTCACTCTTCTCGCTCTGAGTTTTATGAATGAATACTCTCCCGTCACACGCGGCGGACTAACACTGGCGTCGACACTCACGCTACGAATGCGCGCGCGCGTCCCTCGCTCGCTATCTTTCTCTCTTCCTCTGTCGCTCTTCCTCTCTCTCCCGATCTGTCTCTCTCACTCCTCTTCTCTCTGTTTCAATCGGCCGTGCCGCGCGCGTAAAATCAAGGCGTACGGGTGCGCTAGGTGACGTGCACGTACAGTACACACACGCGCGACGCGGAGTCCGCACGACGAGGAGTAAATACCAAGTTGGCTAATACACGGGCGCGCAAGTCCGCCGCTGTCCGTTCCTTCCTTCATTCGGTTTGCCGGTTCGTTCATTCATGCCCGAGCCGCACGCTTTAACTGGTAGCTCGACCGTCCCGAGAGAGGCTCCCTCCTCCTTCTCCTCCTTCTCCTCCATCTCCTTCTCTTTTCTCTCTTTCTCACTTAGATCAGATTTCTTTTCTGCTGCTCGCCGCCACCGTCGTCGTCGTCGTCGTCGTCGTCGTCGTCGTCGTCGTCGTCGTCGTCGTCGTCGTCGTCGTCGTCGTCGTCGTCGTCGTCGTTGTCGTGACGTTGACGTCACGCTAGATGAAGAAACGAGTCGGCACTTTCCGAGAATGACTGCAGTTCCTTGCGTGACCTTCTTTCAGCTGCCCAGATAGCAGGGTGGACTATCTTTCCGAGCACGGTAGCCTTCATTGCTTATATACGCCAGCACGAAGGGTATATATGGATCACAATATAATTTCTGATATACCTCGCTTGGGCAAAACTCGAAAGTGTACATTTTTTTTTCTCCCTGGATATCATTCGATTGCAAATTGTTTTATAAACATTTAATCAAATTATCATCAATAACGTAAAAGAGCACTCCGATCTAATTATTAATATATAACTCAATGGATAAATTTATTTCAATGCAGCGATATTGATGCATCGAGCTTGACTGCCAAATAATCAAGTATAATAGAACTCATTTGTCTGCATTTCATTTATACAAACAAGCTCATGCTCAGTCTTAAATATTCGAACGGCATAGTTTGAACAATAGGAACTCGACGTGCTTGATTTCAGTTTTCTGAATGTCAGCTCCTATTATCGGAAATAATAAGTGCTGATAGAAAGTAGGGTCAATAAATCTCTGTCCAAATTATTCGATTATTAAAACTATCTTGTTTCCCGATAAATATAATCGGATAAATGGAGTTCTACTGTAATTCGTTCTATGGCATTATTTTGAAATGATTAAAAATAGAGAGAGAGAGAGAGAGAGAGAGAGAGATAAAATATTTTGTTTTAAAAATATACCTATTCGTATAAAAAAGATTTCATGCTAGTCATTGGGGGAAGAATATTAATATAACAAGATGATAATAAAATATCTTTAGGTATAATTATTAGATAAATTCCAATACTGGAATATACTATAGAAGATACGAATATTAAAATTATTCTTATAAGTAATATATATCAATAAAATTTACATAAATTATTTCTGGAATGACTGGTTTAATTATATACTGTCTATGCAAATACATAAATGAAAACAACCCTTCGATCAATCATATCACGTGATAATGATTGTGCTTAATGACACCAACACATAACAAAGGCAAATGACGATCGAACGGTAAAGTTTTTAACGAGGTGATAGAAACGCGGATGTCACGAGGTACTTTTACAGCTTCTTCGTTGGCGGAATAATCGACAATAAAAAGACGGCGTAATTATACGTTACTAAAGCAAACACAGTTTTAGTAACTTTCCTACGGTCGCACGGCGAATCGCGAGATGTCGTGCGTGTGATTGATGAAAAACTTGTCGCCTGCGGGCGTAAAGGCTAAAAATTTCCTTTGCGCGACTAGCAACTTCCGGCACGTCCACAGGACCATTCATAAACTCGCTCCGGTACCGTCAATCGCGATGAGACATTCACTCCTCTCTCGACACCCATTCCAGCGACTACCATTCGCGATTCCAAGAGCTATATTTTACGCCGCTTCTCGTACGTATAACTGTACGATGTACGAACGCGACGTGACTGCGTCTTCCCATCTTCCTTCCTCCATGGGCGTTTTCTCTTTTTCTCTCTCGCTTGCAACAGGTTACGCTGCATTCGTTTCGATAGATTAACTGGGGAACGAATTATCGAGAGACAATTTGGCAAGACACAGGCGTATACATGGCGAGCTTGATTCTAATCTTGATTTCTAACAGATGTTCGTCTTATTATTGGCCCCGGATAGATTTCGATAAAATCTTTAAGCGATTTAAACTATAATTAAATCACTTAAATTAGAAAGCACTTCATCACAAAAATCTGGAAAGTCATTCATTTAATTTTCAAGAAAGATACATATCTGTATATAAAAAGAATTCTATTTCAAAGTGATGTAAAAATAGCAACAAAAGGAATAATAAAATGCCTTTTTACGATATTATCATATCATATTAATATCATTGAATGTTATTTTATAATTCTGGAAAATTAAAAACTTTGAAGATCCTTTTATTGATAACAAACATGTTATTGTATTGAGATATTTAAAAGAAAGGTATTCAATTTCTTGCTAATTCAAAGATTTGCTTTAGATTAATAATAATATAATCACAATGCTAGCGATGCTCGTTTGTGTTAGACAGGTGAACTTTAATGAATCAACTCCGGCCACTGGAAGTATACATCGCGTGGTGTACGATGCAGCTGTGCGGTTGTGTGTAATCTAATTAATAATTACATGAGGCACGTTGTCGAACTTCATTCACAAGTCCGGCAAAGGCGAGGTAAGTAGCGTGGTCGCGCGCTAAGAAACCCGGAAGTCGCACCGCGAGAAAATTATTATCGTCGATTAACGTCGCGGAAATTGATAAAGCGCGTTACATCATTGCAGGTAGGCCAGATAGGAAGGGGTTAGGGAACGATAACCGGGGAAATAATAACAATACACGACGTTGTGGGAAGTGGTAGAAAAACGTGACGGACAGCCGTGGTGAGCCGGAGGATGCGCCGCCCCGGGTGTCAGGGAAGAAGAAAAGGGGAAGAAACGACGGCACAGTGATAGATAACGGCTCGAGGATAAGAGGGAAGGTTATGCGCTGCCGAAGGGGGCGGGTTGTCTTGGTGTACAGAATAGAGAGAGATCGGGAGAGAAGGACGGAAAAGGATGACCGCAGGAAGGAAGTTGGCCTGGCCCCGGTGTGCAGGTTGTTGTCTGGTAACACCTATGGTGATCAAAGAGGAGGGAAGGAGGAGGAGGAGGAGGAAGAGAGGAGCGCAACAGGAGGAAAAGGAAGAAAGATGCACAGCGCAGGCCGAGGAAGAGAGGATGTAGGAACAAAAGGAACGCGAATAGATAGCGATAGAGAGCGCCGAGCAGAAGCTGGCCGCTGCTGGACGCGCTCGGCGCGGTATATACTTGCCGAAGGCTGAGCAGGTTTTTGCCACATTTTTTGCGGCGCTTATTATAACTAGGAAGCTGATGTGCTCTCTCTCCCTGAAGCCCTACCTCGTAATCTCGGCGATCGGAGTGTGTTCGCCTGCGCGCAGTCAGGTATACACACGTACGTGCGAAAAGTGTGTGCGTGTGGAACGTTTATCGGAGCGTACACTCACCGTTGGAAACGGCGAGATGTAGCTGAGAAACAGAGAGGAAGAGAGAGAAGTGGGATGGAGAGCGTGAGAACGCGTAAACTTGTAAGATACGAAAGAGCGTAAGGAAAGGAGATATATCGTCGTGCTCCTTTCCACAGTGTTGGAAAAGGTGGTGATGGTGTTGGTGGTGGTAGTGGTTGGAACTGGGTGCTCGTATACTTCAGAAAGACACACGTGTCAACGTCATTTCCTTTACATGGCGAGTGTCTCTCTCTCTCTCTCTCTCTCTCGTCCCTCTCTTTTTCTTTCTCTTCTACCGCGTCGGCTCTTCTCTCATGTCCTTTTTCGCCTCGGACATATTCGAAGAGAAAATAATGCGCTACAAAGTCAGGACGCTCGCTTGCTTGCCGGTAGTTGTGAATTTATCCAATGCTTGTTAGTAAAGAGAGCGAAGAAGTAATTAAACGAACAGAGTTTAGCCTTCTGTTACGGAGCAACGACTTTACATAAGATATGTGATGGGATTATAGGTAGAGTGTAAGATATGATAGAGTGGGTAAATACAGTACGCTATTGATCTTTCTCTTGGTATACATGGCACGTTTGATAGACATCATTTCTTATAGATGTTAACAAATTCTTGAATCTATAATAAGTTTTGTAAGAAGGAAATATTTTTGATGAAATTTCATAGAATCGTTTTTTATGAAATCATCGAACGTCAAATACTTTGTGATGATCTATAAACACTTAACTAAAATGTCAACTATTTACTTTCCTAATTCTAACAATTAGGTATAATGATATATTTACAACTTTTTATCGATAAATTTATTTCTAAGATTCTATAATATATGTAATGTAAACTATATG
>Ga0157364_1006292_pt1 | contig 12180 bp, 8 predicted proteins | sample AttsexASBM2_FD_111476 | JGI IMG/M metagenome (GOLD analysis project Ga0157364, IMG submission 111476) | Fungus gardens microbial communities from leaf cutter ant in Ribeirão Preto, State of São Paulo, Brazil - Atta sexdens ASBM2 | ecosystem: Host-associated > Fungi > Mycelium > Unclassified ...
AAAAAGGAAGAGAGAGTGAGAGGAGAGAGAGAAAAAAACACACATAAAAAAAACAGATATTTCGAATATATATATATATATATATATATATATATATATATATATATATATATATATATATACCGGAGAATGTCTCGAGAATAAAATTAATAAATATATCGACATTGATTACAGAATAACTTTTTATATTAATCTTTTTTTAAAATAAAAAAAACCTATTTATTGATATAATTTTATCTTACAATTAGACACACATAAGCTGATTTTTATTTGTTAAAATAAAGAATATATTATATTTGTGAGATTACAGTGACATATAGTTGCTGTTTTTGTAAAAAATCGTTACAATTAAAAGAAAATGTTCATTTTTTCTTTGCGATAACGAAAATGCGAGCGTTTGTACAAGCTGCATATTTTGCGTATCTACAGTTTTGAAAATGAAACTCGCAAATTCCGATTTTAATCTAGGGTAATAACGCGTCTGTCTTTGCCGTTTTATCACGGTATAAGAACGATAAGTTTCACATGGAACCTTAATCGCACTTTCGTCCGATCCTTGCACGCAATAACGACTCTCATTAATCCGCATGCCACGTAGCGTGTTTTTTGAAACATGTCCTGGCTGCGGCACGAGGAATCGGAAGTGGTCGTCTGGACACGCACGGCCACGTATCGGGAAAGGACGCGGATGGTTCATTGTCGCCTGTGCAACGACCGTTAAAAACTTGTGTGTGTGTGTGCGCGCGCGCGCGCGCGCGCGCGCGTTAGCCGATACATATATTAGCTTCATAAAACACAGATACAAATTTACTCCTACATTCCCAGAACGACCGCAACACGCATTTTCCTTTTTCGAAATAATTATCGCCCGTGAAACAGCTTCTATCGCGCACGATTGCGTATCTTTCGAACGTGAGCTCGAATGCAATCGTATCGTGATTGCGCTCGAAACGAAAATGTCATCAAGAATGAATTCTAACGGGCGAACTTATGTGGTTAGAAATGGCGAAGCATTCGTTGCGACCGATCGAGTTCTGATAACATTATATTGCAGGTGCAACGACGAGCTATAGAGGTTGCTCCCTACGAGGGAGCTGGTAATTTAAAGGTAGAATCGATCGTCAACTTTCTACAAGTCGTGCTCGCCATTTCTTTACCTTTAGCAACTTAGTCGTCGATAGAATGTCGTCTCGAACATTATCGATGATTCTGCTATTAATAAATGCTATCAATTAAATATTTCAATTATATTTTTTTCTTTGCTCGCTGAAACTCTCATGTAATCGGTACCAAGTCATATTAATAATTTTTATGATATGCTATGATATACATGTGACACACGTACAAACAATATAATAATAATGATGAGCAACTGTAGATAAATTATTTTATATATACATATATATGTACACATGTATATATATATATATATATATATATATATATATATATTAGACAAGTTATCTTAAGGTCATTTATTATCAAGAAACGATATCATTTTTGTTATTGAGTATAAATTTGCGAGCTCTCCTTTTACGTAAGAATAATTTTATTTTCCGCCAATTCTTTTTTCTGTACTTGCTGCTTTTCCGATAGAAAAAAAAGGTCGTTGCGCGACATCATTTTAGTCATCCGTGAAAAAAAAAAAACATATGTCCGTGATGACCGAGACAATTGACTTTTCGACGGTGCCAGGTGCGCGCGGACTTGGAATTCGATCGCGCAGCAGGTGAGCTGTTCGCTCGCGTGCTACTCTCCGTGATCTCGTGTGTGAGCGTATTAAAGCGTCCGTCGTACTATCGATTCGTTAAGGGAGGTTCAGTGACCATCGAACAACTCGAACATCTCGAGCTCCGTTGTGTATTGTATGCCATTGTGTATTGGTAAGCCGTACATCGCGACTTAACTGCAACAGTAGCGTCGACATACGAATGTCACTATCAGCGCAAAGAAAATGCAAACAAAGTTAGAAAAGGTAACGAGTTGTATAATGGGAATATTGACCTATATTCACTTTGCACGTTTAATGTGCTAAATCTGATATCAAGTTTTGTTTGGCTAATGTAAGGATGGCATGCAATGTGTGGAAGGTAGGAATCGCATATTCACATTTAGCGCTAAATCTCAGTGAGCAGAGATTTAATTTCGTTGATTGCTTAATTGAGTTATGTTGAATCTTTTATTATATTTTTACAATTATGTTCTTTTGCTTTTTTAAAATATCGTGTTGAAAAATAAAACAAAGTATAAGTCCTTTCGTTAAATAATATAATGTGCTTAAAAAAGAAAAAATAAAATTGTAGGAGATTGTGAAGATTAACGTAATATTAATGTAGTAATATATTTTGACAGGACGAAATGAAATTAAATGATACTTATTTGCACATTCTTGTTAATAATACATAAGAGCATAAACATTTTATTGATACGAATAGCGAATTAAATAGCAAATCTTCATTAGTCGTTCGGACATGCATTATTCAGTACTTTCATGCATTTTATGAGCGCTCTACCTTTTGCATTTTGAATTCGGCGAAGGTTTACGGATCGCCGTAAAACTCGGGTCCTTGTGCAAAATTCATTACATGTTTCTCGATTTACGACTCTTGTGCAATATATAGACACGCACGCACGCGTATTTTATATATATAATAACGTCTCGAAGAAGGATATTCTTGTTTCTTTATGAAGATCAGTTGAATCAAATGTTCTATTCGAATTTTATGTATTTTATATATATATATATATATATATATATATATATGTTTTGAAGAATATAAAACTAGTTATCAACGGAAAAATTAACAGTTTCATAAGCATAAAATATAATTAAAAGAAAAAGATATATAATGGAATAAAAAAAACCATTATATTCCTTAATATCGTCGTGTAAAGCTCAAAGCTTTATCGATTTTATTCGAAGTATCTAAACTAAACAACGGTAGAGAGGAAAAAATGGTAGTAGATTTGCGAGGCAGATGGTATAATTTTGCGAGAAGCTTTTGCTATGAGAGATTTTGGTGAGGCGACGAGAAGGAGAGCAAAAGAGAGCATAATAAAGTCGATTATGCCAAGTCGCAATAGGTTCTTCGAGGAGAAACGTAGGAAAGGAGGACGCGAAGGAGGACGAAGACAAGCGGATAAAGAGAAAGCAGTTTCACTGTGCGTTGGTTGGAATTTTAAGTGTTGCGTTGGCGAACGTGGAGTTATACTGAAAGTACTAGTACTTTGGCTCATTAAATCTGAGAATTTTCATTATTTTACTAATAACGTGTGTAATCGCGAATTATTTACGTTTATTTATTGTTTCTGTCAAATTTTAACAGCTTACTTCATTCTAAATCATGGATTTACTATAGACGTAAATAATGGACTAGGAATTTACGTGTCTTTGTTTTATTTATCGTTAAAATGAACATAGTAAAAACAATATTTTTATAGATATACTTTTTATATCTTTTTTTTTTTTGAGAAAAAAATTATTTTGGAACTATATTTATATTAAAGAAAGAGAACACATTTTGGAATTGGAATTACACCCATTGATTAATTTATATGTAATTATATTGTAGATAATCGTGAGTACAGGTTCACGTAGGCACTGTGAAAGTGTGAGACAAGCTAGATGAGCGTTTTGTAGAACTTCCTATGTATCATTGCTGCACATGCGCGAATTCTAAAGGTGCGTGTAAATTGCGAAACGATTAAGTATGACTAATCGTTCACGGAAGAGACGATGTGCGAAGGCAGGCTAAAAGACAGCGATATCGAGGTGCAATGCCTCCCGACTAATCGCTCTTACAAGGACTCGTGTATAATCATCAGATGATCGTTAATTATACGTGGAATTATGTACGGAATCGGATGCTTCAGAAAAGTCTTTTTTTATTACCTGAAATGATATACTACAACTTTATTCTACAGTTAATCGCTTTTTATCTACATCGATATTTCGTTCGATCTGATAGAAATTATATTTTGCGATTATAGGAGAGACATTTGAGATAGATAATGGAAAGGTAACCCGCGAGTACTCTTTCATTAATGAGCCGCATTAAAATTATCGTAGTCAGATAATTGTTTCTTTTTTTTAACTTAATTGGAGACATTTCAATCTTGTATCTTTCGTATTGCGAAACAAGATTACAGATCTTTATGTGGAATTATAAAAATATTAAATTTTAATAATCGAGCAATATATAAATAATCCATACACGAATAAAGTAATTTTAAGATAAATGAAATACAATGTTTTTGGTAATATATAGAAAAATATTATCAAAAATAATATTTTATTTTTTAATGAATGTACATGGCGGTATAATCGCGTTTCAAGATTCAAGGCAGACCGGAGACAACGCGTTGTTTCCGAACAGAAGCCATATACCATATGCTTGCGGTTGTCATGCGTGGTAACGCACACGCATGCACGCATATTTGAAATATGACACGACATTCGCGCGAAGCTTCACTCGTGCCCGTCGATTATCCGGATGTAATATCGATTACTCAATCGTAAATTCGTCTAGTTTTCTCGTCAGAAGAATTGACGACTTGCTTTACAAAAAAAAATTTTTTTAATTACGAAGGTCCGACTTATCGAATATTTAAATATCAAACAATAAAAATTGATAAGTGGTAAAATTTTTTAAATACGAATTTCTCAACGGCAACAACCACAATGCAAGATGTGATTAAAATATAAAATATTAAGTGCCAACATCTTGCGTTGTGATTATATGCCGTTGAGAAATTCGTTGTATTTAAATATTAATTGACTGAAATGATATTTTGATCTTAAAAAGTTTCTTTCGAAGTTACAATATTTTCAAAAATATTTGCATTTACTAGTATGGTTATAATTTTAGAACAGATTGAACACATTTAATAAATTCTAATATATCTTGAAATGTATATATATATATTAGGTGTAGTAAAAAGAAATCTATTATTTTTGAAATTGAATGGAAAAATAATGGATTTCTTTTTACTACATCTAATATATATATGGTAACAAAAAATATCTGTAAAGGTCACATTGATAAAAATTATACTTTATAAATCGATATCTATTATATTTCCATCTGAATGCAATTTATTTTTAACATTGACAGGTTTACAAAGAGATAACAGAATGAAGCTGGTTAAATATGAAACAACAAAAGCTGAATGCGTTATGTCACATTTAAAGCCTAACAAAATAAATACATCGTAAAATTTCGTAATATACGTGTGATATAATATTTGAACGTGAAAAGAGCAGTGAAAAAGGATGTTTATTCTTTTTTGCAAATCTATAATACTTGCCATAATAGCAACGGAAACCGCAAGATACGACAAGCTATTATGATTGCGTGAGGCGATTCGTTTGTGTAAATTATTTCGATTTCACGTTATGGATCATCGAGATGTACTCTCAGAAAGATCAATCTTACATTATAATTTTCTCAAGGTTGCGCATTGTCAGGAGGGAGAAAGAAATGCGTCGACATTGTTGATAATTCTCTTTGGTTTGAAGATGTTTTTTTCCCTCCCTGAGATCGGCAGATGGACAAACGGAAACGACTTTTTACCTCGGCACTTGGTGCTGACTGATGCGTGAGTGCATAAAGGGTATCCTATTTTTATAGTTAGCCGCTTCCTTTCGTAGAGTCTGTTTGCTTCCATTCGGCCTATTATGTTATTTTTTTTCTTTCGTTTTCTCTTGGAGCCTAATTTTCAATTTGCTTACGCGATAATGGATAATGGATCTACTATATATACTATATATATATATATATATATCTCAATATGATGAAATACAATTTGCGATATACTTTTTCTGTTCCTATAATAGACCTAAATCAAACTTTATAAAATAGAATATATAATTTAGTATTATTATTTGATCCTTTACAATTAATTTTAAGATTATTTGTTACACAAGGAATTGCAGTAAGAATTACATTCTTACCATCTCCATTCATTTCAGAGCCTTTATTCTATACTTACTGAAAGATTGGATCTTCAAAAGTTATTATTGTAAGATCGATTTCACAATTTCGTAATAGGAACGAATTAACCTAGTAGCTCTTTTGAAATAACGGGATCTAATTTTGAAACAATTTTCTTTGCTCCTTTCAGTGAAATAGATTTTCTTAGCGATATTTTTTTCTTGTGGTATATTAATATAATTTAAATTGTAAGTCATGGAAAACGGAAAACTCTTGATAAATTAAATATTAAAGAATGTAAATGAAAAATCTGTATTTTTTGTTCATCTAAAAGTACTTTGAATTCAGTTGTAATGTTTTGCCTGAATCTTGGAATTTTTCAAATTTATATTTTTTCAATAATTAAAAACTTAGAAACATATTATGGCAATTTTGCCATTGTCTCGGAAACGCCCTATATGAGCGTATTATGCGAGCATTTATCGGATACGTGCGCGGAATGCGTGCGTGCGTGCGTGCGTGCGTACATACATACGCTGACGCTCGTCGTCATGGGCGGCGATAATAATGCGATGAGAACTATCCCACGCACCGCGGAATCGCGGATACGCACGCAGGAGCAACGCCATCGGACGTTTTCTAGCTTCGGGGCTCTACTTTTCCACTCGGTTTTCATCCTTTTTCGTTCCTACATGTCTATGCTGGCACTCCGGCAGTCAGAATGCGTAGCGGTTTGAACGACCGCGGCGGCCGAATGGTTCTCTTGAAGAAGCGGTTATTACAGCCGGTTCGATGCCATCGTGATGAGCGCATCAGGAACCTCCGCGTTTCCTTCTTCGATCTTTTCATCGTCGATCCACGAGCAAACATCCGCTCCATTCGACCGTTCACTTTGCCGCTTCGCTCTGATACGAGGGATTATTTTCACGAGCTCCTTTCGATCGCGCTTTTACGAGCATACGCGTTGAAATAGAAATAATTGACTGTTATTAAAAGAATTACATTCACCTAGGAATGAATTTGAATTTTAGATTGAATAATTTTTTTAATTCCTAATTCTTTTCTCATTCTATTGTAAACGAGAGAAACGTTGTAATTTAAACTTATATTATGAGTGATACTATCTTACGAATGTGATCTCATTAATATCGCACGGTATTTCGTAGGTTTCAAGGTTTGTGTCAGAAGATTAGAAAAAATTATTGATTATCATTGGATTGAATCAAAAGAGAAAAATATTATTTTGCGAAAGAAATACTCTTAATTTCTCGTCGACTTTTTTGCTAATAAGTAATTCTGGTATCGGTGACGAGTTTGAAGAGTTGCTCTCCTCTCCGTGAGCAAAATAGTCGACGGAGGTATTTTCTGGAGAAGGCGCTAAGTGTGTGCGAAATTAGGGTGAAGGAGGATGAACGAAGGGTCGGTTACCCTTACGAACGTACCTAAGCCTAGCTACGTGCTAGCGTGCTGACTGCTGACACGACAGGCACTCTATCGTTTCCATTCTCGGAAAGAATGCGCGTGCGCTTTGAACTTCCACGCCGCGAACGCTACTCATATTTTCAAACATTGTTACTATTCATGGACATGGAGTAAACAGTTGATGCCAGTTTTTCAATGTGTTCCCCTATATACAGCACTAAGTTGCACAAAAGTTGCAGCAACATTACATGTTGCAGCAATATTGCAGAGATTTTGGAACGATATTGCTGCAAATTCTATGCTGTATCGATTTATAGGTCAGTTAGGTAATACCCTAATAATACAAAAAAAATGCTAGTTTTTTATTTATAATAGTTTTTTATTTTTCTTTTAAATTTAAAAGATTTAATATAACTACACACTGAGAAAAAAGATATAATAATGGTAACAAAAAAAGAGAATCATTCACAAATGGCCGATTATCATTAGATTATTTTGTTAAAGTAACGAATACAATATTTTTTTGTTAGATGAACAAATTTTTTTATTTAACAATACAAATTTATTTCGTTACTTCGTTTTGTAAATAACAATGTGAAATTTGGTTGCCATTACAAAATAAATATTGTTTTAGTAATTTCAACAAAATAATACACTGTGGTAGGGCAAGAAATGTTTCGCGAAGCTATCAGAGATATCTTCTTGTAAGAAAAATTTAACATCTACTTTTATAAAACCGAGACGATTAGAGATTAATCTCGTGAACTTCTCGGTTTTCGCCACACCATGATCAATCATGGTATGTAACTATTTTTCAAAGTAATTTAAGAGATTAGTAATCTCAATTGCTCTAAATCCATATATATTTTTGCTAAGTTAAGGAAATTCAAAAACGCTAAACATAATCACTCTGTAGAAAATGGGAGATACTTATATATTATTCATTTTGTTCCAAATGTTGTAACAAAATTCTATTGTTCTATTTCTAACTACAAAAGCTCTATAAACATCATACAAAACAGTTTTGTACCATTAAATTATCAGTTCATTTAGTAAATTCAACAAATTAACATTGTCGTGATAACCAACGGTTGTTTGATTGATCATATATCAACAAATAATTTTTGTGTCAGTAGCAAATTATTCATACAAAACATTTCTCTTGGTGCAGATGCAAATAGCCTCGTAGCATTTTTCTTAAATTATTCTTATATCTTTCAACTTAAAATCGTATTAATTTAATATCTATACATAATATTTATATAATGTTATATATTTTAATTTTTATTGTTTTATAATTAAGTCAAACACATGATATATGTTGAGACTTAACTATGTGAAGATTGTTGAGTATAAAATATTATATATCGACCATCAATTAAATTTCAAATAAGATCCACAGTACGCCGTACTGTCTATTGTATTTCTAGGGATTATTGCGTTCAGAATTGTTTGGTGTTCACAACGTGGCGGTGGACTATGGCGATTGTTGGAAATTTTCCCAACCATTTCTCGTTTACTGAGTTTTCCAACGACGTGTGCCATTTAAAACTACACATAGCGCAAAAGATATATAAAGATATATATTCTATTGCGTAATTCATTGCTTCTATATACAATATGTAACTAACAATCAATACGAATCTAGGTGAACTGGCTCAATTTATTATTTCGTAATATCAATATTTTGCAACAAAATTTACAAGTTAAATTAGCGAAACTAAAAAATTAATGTCTTAAGAATCACGACCAAAATACTCTGATATTTTGCTGAGTAAAATTTTTTAGAAATAAGTGGCATTGAATTTTTTTGTTTGATTATTTTAAAAAGATTATTTTAAAAAGAAAATGGAAATATAGTTATTATTATTTTATTTGTATCGCACAAATTGCTCTGCAAAGTCGGAAGAGATATTGTACATTGATTATATCTTTTTATAATTTGCATGAATGAAAATCTATGTATCATATACATACATATCTAATAGATATTATTTCATGCCAACTGATAGATAAATCGAATAATTAAATTTTATATTATATAATTAAATTTTATATTATTGGTTTTAATTTAATATTTTAATAATTTTATCCTCTCCTCTCTCTCTCTCTCTCTCTTTCATTTTTGTTTTCCAAGTCCAAACTTAATATTAAAACGCGCTTAATATTAAATTCGTTTTTATTAAAGAGAATCGCATTCATATACACGAACTAGATGTTTTGTTGCTTCAACGCGCGACGAGTGCGAGGATGGACAAAAGCGAATTAATAGAATGTCATATAAAAAAAAGTGCGTAGATAAGCGAGCGGGGAACGATCCGGTCGTTTAATGAGGATGTACGCATATTATGGTGGCGTAGGTCGCACGTCGCGTTTCTAATCGCGTTGTAGGGTATGTTAGCAACGTTAATAATGGTAACGATAGCACGGATGTAATAATGTTGACGACAGCACGAGAACGCGCGAGAGTAGGTCAAGGATCTTCAGAGAGGCCGGTCATTCGGTACTGATTTACCGAAGATGTTTGATAACCTCATTAAAATACGATTAAAAACAGTTGAATGTGCTATATATCGTGTTTACGAAAACTTCTGTCTGTTTGTTGTGGAAGTAGAGAAATTTTAAACATTATTCAAACGCGTCACACAACATTTTATATGAAAAGTGTTTTAGACAATTAATTTTTTAATTATTCGTAAAGTGTGCCACAAATATTACGTTAATAATAATAATAAATTTTTGTATGATGCATTTTAGATTGTGAATTATTACATTTTTCATCAAAATTTATAATTCATGATTTTTCTCTTCTATTAATTTCTTTGATTAAAATAATTATTAAAGCAGCTCAAATAGTATCTTTGCATGAAAAAGCTTAATCGTAATTGATATTCGCAGACCCAATGAACCTAAACGTTTTTTTTTCAGATACGTATTTAAAATAAATATTTTTCACAATCTTACATAATTTTTAAACTTGAATGAAAATCGTTCGATTACGTCAACTCTAAGAAGAACATTAATTTAAACTTTAAAGTACACTGACCTACGAATATTAATTAAGGAAATTTCGCAGCGAATATCGATTAAGGTTAATGTAATGTGTTAAAATTTTTTAATTTAAATTTATGTTATCTACTTATTGCGTAATAAAAATATTATAATGTGTATTGTTTTTAAATATATATATTATATATGTATGTGTACGATATACGTCGAACGTATGTAGTTACTCTAGCAGGAGACTGCAGTGGAAAATATATGTATGCGAAAAAGGCAACGATCAATAACAGACATCTGATACTGCACTACCAAGCATCTTTCGAGAAGTCATAGTTGATGAACGTATAGTGAATTTTCTTAGAAGGAACTTGATAAGATTGATAATTTTTTGACTGCTACGCGTCTTTTGTGAGTAACAGTAATGAATGAACACGTGCGATCGATGACACGTAATATGAATTATAGAAAAATCCGATGTAGAAAAGGAGGTCACGCGAGAAGCAGCGATATAAATTGTAATCGATTGTTTCACGACATGAAAGAATAGAGACATCAAATACATCACCATTGATCCACCATTATTCGGACGTTTATGTTCTTTTGCGCCGTGTTGCATGAAGCTGTCAAAGAGAGAAACATACGTTGGACAAGCCGAAGAGATGAAGGGCATTCTGTAGCAGCGTGTCGCGCTTTTAACAGACGGCCCTTTGTGATATTGTACACTGTCCGAAACATCGCCGTCAGCATATCTGGGGAATACAATCTGGCTCGTTCGCTGAATATCCGAGCGCGAGTGACAAACCGGCGACGAATGCTGTTTATCCCATTCTAATCGCGCATGTTTTGTAATTCGATTGAAATGTAGATCTCTCGTAGTTGTCAACGATCTGCGAGATCGATGAAGTTTCGCGCTTAAATCTAATTCTCGTAGATATTGATAAACTTTTTTTCTCCGTAGACAGCTTAAAAAGTGCTTGCAATTTTCTTTCGAATAATTTCTCGATTTACTCGCTTGGCGCGTATATGTGTACTTTTTAAGCAATGGAATAAGCACGTGCTTCATTCTCGATTCTAGTTCTCGTTCCATTTTTTCTGCAATGCATCCATCCACCTGCAAGCACTCGCGCATTTTGTTTCACGATGGTCACGGCACGTTTACATTTACGGTGAATCCGCACGGTTGTCTCGACGATCAGCGGTTCGGATTATCTTACCTCGAATATCTTACCGTGGCGTGTAATTTTTCAAGCAATCTTGGAGTTTGCCACGATATTTTCACCGTACGTTTAACACGCGACACGTAACGATTCTCGCTTGGCGGTAATACAAGTCTTACACTAAAAAATAAGACAGTATTATTCTTATCTATGCTAAACGATGAGGAAATAAGAAAGACTTATCGGCAGAGAAATTATTAGCCCGATAATTATACAGTTGATTTACCAATTCGAACTTTAACTTTAAGTGCATGGTATTAACTGTTATATTTTCGTCGAGATTTTTGTATCCTCGGTAGTTTTATTTTCATACAATAATGATAATATGACAAATGAAGCTAATACTTGATACATTTAATATTGAAAATTAAATAATTTTTTATATGTTATAAGTCCTAATTAAATTAAAAAAAAAAAATTTAATACGGATGATTTAAAGAGAGAGGAGAAATGTTATTACATGTAAAGAATATTTGTATACTTTTTAAAATATTAATTTATTTCTATTACTATTTGCTATTTCTATATATTCAAATGATATTTTCACGTATAACATTTAATGTTATGATAATTTTAAAATCCTATGTTCCTTCTGTTCCTTCTGT
>Ga0157364_1006293_pt1 | contig 12180 bp, 6 predicted proteins | sample AttsexASBM2_FD_111476 | JGI IMG/M metagenome (GOLD analysis project Ga0157364, IMG submission 111476) | Fungus gardens microbial communities from leaf cutter ant in Ribeirão Preto, State of São Paulo, Brazil - Atta sexdens ASBM2 | ecosystem: Host-associated > Fungi > Mycelium > Unclassified ...
ATTCTTCCTTTCTTAATTGAACTTCATTGATTATCAGTGTGCCAAGTATGCCACTGGGTAACTATTCACTGATTCAGATTTAGAGGGTATCTACATATATACATCAAATATATAAAAGACAAGATTTTTAAAATTTTTCCTTCGCTTTCTTTAGGAGATAAAATATAGTAAATTATATTAAATTACGTTAAAATTGTTTCGAAATCATATTTCTGGCTTTCTTCAATCTTTTATGCTAAACAATTCAATAAAAATCTTTGTACTGTAGGAAGAGAAGGTATATGTAATAATAAAAATTTAACGTAGAGAGCTGAGAAATATATTGTATCACGTCTCACAAACGACTGCTCTCATTTCAACAACGATAAATCGCTCGTCATCATATATTGAATAATCCGTCTTAATACTATTGTATATACATAAACAGTCCTAGCGTCTCAAGTCTAAACGATAAACGCTCTATTCTACAATAGTTTTTTCCTTCTCCGATTTCATTTAATTCTTTTAAACCATTTGAAAGAAAGGAAATTAAAGTACAACATAGTGAAAATAAATTTTCATATTTAAGAAATTCATATATATGTCCATATAGAAAAGTATCGGAAAAAACAGCGAATATAAGAGTGAGTGAGAAGACACGTGACATGCACATGCTGTTGTCTGTACATGCATATACTAACAAATTCTTACGAGGTTTATCGATAGAAGTGCCAATTTGCACCTATTTTGTTCTCTCTGACAAAAAAGATGAGAGCGGAAAGCGTCTAATCGAGAATAGCGCAGACGGGTGGTACACGAGATTATGTGCAAAATAGAAGAGCAAAAAGAACTAGGCAAAGACAGAAAGAGAAAGAGATAATACAAAATCGTAATACAAAAATCGAATACGATGAGATCTGTCGAGAAAAGTAGATGACGCATTGCGTTTATATCGAAATGAGACCGAGAAAGATGTTTATTGATCGAGGCTCAAGGAGAAAAAGTATAATTGAAACTGTTATTCTAGAGAAAAGAAAAGAGAGTTAGAACTACCTGTTATTCAGATTTTACGTTGCGATGCATCCAGCGTGCTTCAGTACAGTTGATTTACTCGATACATGCTACGAATTGTTTTTGGCGGACGTGCGGTTTTATTGAACGCTGATCGAATATCAAACGACGGCGCCCGCACTCGTGTCCGCCTCTGTTTCGCCGTGGATCCGGAAGCCGGTGTTAAAGAGTCCAAACGATGGCCGAACAATCGCCGAGCGTTTGACAGTTTAAAAATGATTTAATGTTGGTACAGTCGATGTTATAACACCAGCTTTATCGTTACCAGCTTTATCGTTGCACGCACTGAAATAGGTTTCCCGAGAATCATAAAATCACCTGTACCTCAATTTTATTTCACCTCAAACTATCAACAACAGCGCGATATTTTAATTCTGAATATGTCTGGAATTATTTACGAGGGATACGAATAAATTTTTTCAATGAGAAACTATGATATATTCCGTTCACTGCAAGATTGTTGGGCAACATAACTATTTTTAACGAAATAGATGGAGTGACAAAAAAGTTTGTGAGAAAATTTTCTGTGTTTATCAAATTATTACCAGGTAGCAAGCTGATTTATCGTCATTTTGATGTCAAAATGTCATTAAAAATATCATATTTTGACATTAAAAAAACGATAAATAACATCAATTTGTTATAATAAAATGTATTAAAAAAAATAAACTGTGTTAGTTATCTTATTAACTATCAAAAAGATTCTAAAAAATTTTTATTGAATGATGAATTGAAAACCGCTCTACTGGCTGCTCGGGAAAATTCATCTGTGAAAAGATGCCATCATTGATGCGTTTTCAAAACACATTAAAACTTGTATCAAAGCTACAAGTGACTATTTCGAAATTAAGTATTATTTTAGTGTTTAATAAGATATAATTAAGAGTACGTAGTTTTGTAAATATATGTTAATAATGATTCAAATGACACAAACAACGAATACAAAACTTTGTGTCCAATTTTTTGATCGCTCTATAATGTTCACAAGTCATTTACTGTCAAACATATTTAAATACATTCATGTATTGACCTAAGGAAAGGAATATGCAGAGCACGATAAACGCATTTGAAATTCACTTGATCTTGTAAAGATCGATGCATATATCACATTGTGATTCACATCGTTACAAATAACACATGGAAAAACACGTAATGGTGCGGACGGGGAATTCTATGGTCGGCGACGAGGTACGAACTACAGAAACGATGCCGACGAAATCGACGATCGATTCGCCTCGACCACGTCGTTATCATTACTAACTGAAGGGTAGAGTTCCGAGGAAGAAGAAAACGGTGGATCGTGACCGTATTTATGATGCAAGGACTGAAGACCACTCGGACGATAATATGGCCTGCGAAATAAATCGTTAACGCGCCGATTTCTCCGTGAAAATGCCTATGGGGCGATGATTTTGAATTCCGCTCACACAATCCGGCGATGTCAGGGTGTCGCAGAGGGACCTGTACTCTGTCCTGCGCGTCGTCAAAATAATCGCGCGAGTAACGGAGTAGGATGAGTTCTGGCAAGGTGTGATGGCACTTAAAATTACAAGGCGCATACGAGAATGTCGGAACGTGAATTTCACTCTATCGAAAAGCTTTCCTTTCCTTTCATATGTCCGTTCGACCAACGAATCCCAGACTGCAAATTTCCATCTCATATATAAATCAGATCCTAAGAGAGTACTGCTGAACTTTCGGCAGAACTGTCACGGATTTGCATTATTTGTTTTAAAATTTTGTCACTGTGACGTAATATAATTTCAAGTTGGAAAACTAGGATTGCTGCATCTTTACAGGATTTTGGCGAACCTATGAACCGAATGTAAAACTTGATTTACCGCATGGACCAAATACGTGAGCAGGGATTACGAAGGGCCAAGCATTACAGTAGACTGGTTCCGTAATAGTGCGGATTTACGATGACGGGCATCTCCGTGGCTTGCATTTCAGACACGCGAGAAAATTGCATCATGTATTGTAAGGCGCAATGTTGCCCAAGGGGCAATACTCGTACGATGCTTTGTCACATTTATAACGAAGGAAGAGCCGGGAACTATATTCCAAAACGAACGCATGAACACTTCCTCAAATTATTGATTTCACCGAGAAAATATTATATCCCGCGGAAATATTCGAATAATTAACTAGCAGCAAGACGTTGCAAGTGGGAAAAAGTTGTATTTTTAAATAAAATCGATTGTTTGATTCGCAACCGCGATTGCGCCGTTTCTTGCATGCGCTGCAGAAAGTTGCGACATTCTCGTAGATTCGTCGCGGTCGATTACCGATGATCGAATTTTCCACTACACTCCCACAGGAGTTCGGCGGATAGTATCGGAGTTTACAAGTTTCTTCGATCTCGCGTGACGCTTACCATCGTTGAATTACCCGATGAGAGTGTCAGTGTAAGTTGGCGAATATTGTCGCGTCTTTAGCACAAAGTTTCGGCCAGCGCATTTTATCTCACGATAAATCTCCACGATGTACACGTTACACGTGAATGTTGATTCGTGTTCTCACAGCCGATTACAACGGCATTAAATATCGTCCATAACACCGTCATAAAATTGGAGAATGGTTAGCTTACGAGAAAATGCAAAAGACGCGTATAGGAGATATGAAACGACATTAAATAAAACTCCAAACATTTTGTACCATCGGTTTTCTCTGTTGATCGGGAAAGTCGCGGGACGCAGTCGGACGTTATGTTATTTCCATATAAATCCCCGGAGTTATTTCCAGAATGAAAATAATATTCGGATAATGCCGTTTCATTTGCGCGCCGTGTGGAACGCGGCGTGAAATAAAAAAACGCTGGAATATCGCGACGTTATCAACGCGAGTCTATTATATGTATGCGTTTACAGGTGCCGGAAAGAGGAAAAATGCAATGAGAATGGCGCCAACCGGACTGCATTTTCAAAGGCCTGGTAGTTTAAATCCGGTGACGTATTTATCCGGCCAAATAAACGAAAACCGTCGACGAAATCATTCCGACGCGACATTAATGAAAATTGTAGCCTCGGCATTGACTGTTCCTATCACCGGTACGCGTACGGTCGATTAAGCGTTACTACCCAGCGCCAGCTTAATTACGCAATCCACGCACGCGAGAATAATTCGAGAATTCATCCCGGTAGTTTGTTAACGGCGATCGATCGGCAAGTCTTTTAATTTCTGTCGCAAATGAATTGCCCAGCCATGGCGAGCAAGGTGAAAAGCGCGTGTACCGGACGCCCCCATCGTGATTGCACCGAAAAGGCAATAAACCAATTCGTCTTATTACTCGACCGGTTGCAATTACCGGCGATGCATCGACGGCGCGGCGGTGGCGGTTCCCGCTTTGTTTCTCCTACAGTTTTCCAGCCGAGATTTATGGTGAGGCAGCAGCGCAAGATCTGCGGTAGCAACGCAATGGAAGCGTGGAAATCCAGAAAAGGAAAGGAGAGAAAGTCGATGCCGGGCGATAACATTTTTCCGTTTCGCTGTTTACGACCAGTAAAACTAAGATCCCCGACTACCAAAAAACCGATAATGTCTCTGTACTCGCCGTCTGTTACTCGTTCGGATGCCATAAAATCGCGGTAATGTTGTAATCACCTTTTCCTTCAGCCGTTTGCGATCACTTCGTTTCGTCGAGAAAAGAAAAAGAGAGTAAAAGTGAAAGAAACAAGATGTATCAGCTGTTTCATTACTGTTTGAAATAATCGCCGTATAAAAACTGTTAAGAAGTTGTTTCGTCATATTTCCGTACTTCTATCCTTATATCAAAGATTTCAGTTAGTTCAAGTTACGATTTATTCATTTATCAATTAATAAATTTGATTTTTAACAATTATAACTGATATCAATCATCTGGCAAAGATTGTACAAATATTAACATTATTACATTGAAAAAGAGTCTGCATTTATTGAAATTCTGATTGAAAATGGACAAATCAGAATTTTTTGATTGAATTTATTATAATTTTAGATAATTCAGAATTTGATTGATATAATTATAATTGTCTAATTTGAGCATTTTCAATCAGAAATTTTTCTCAGTGTATAATAGATGTCAGTTATATAAAAAAATTAATAATGAATTCGTTTAATATAATATATAAAGCACTTCGTATAAATGCATGACTACTGCAAATATTCATTTAGGAACTACCATCAATTTTGCTGCTAACAACAATCAGGTTACGAGGTGATTCGTTCTGATTAGTTGATGCCTGACCTACGGAACAAACGCTGCATCATCGACGTCAGAGCACTTTCTCGTGCGCGTAATACATGCGAATTATTTCGATCCGTGCGGGTAAAGGGCTCTGTAGATATGCGTTTCGTGACGGTCTAGAATTTCATGTCACCCCGAGACCGCTGAGTTAACGTATGGCTCGGGAAGTTGCCACGATAAAGAGTGAGGTTTGACGTAGCGCGGATAAAGGATTATGCCGATTAACAGCTACGGTTTAAAAAAAAAAGAAGGAATGTACGGCTTGTGTAGCGACGTCACGAAGGTGCAATCTACAGTACTGTAATCACATCATCAAGCGGCGCGCCGTATTGGAATCTACATTAGAGATGGAAAATGGGACATTGGGTTAAGATTAGACAGCGGATTATATGTATTGATTGTACAAGATTAGCTCGTATAATAAGATAAAATTTGATGGAACTGAGCGTCTAGCGAGAAAGAAATTAAATAAGAGGTAGCGGCTATGACGATAAGGCCGGTTTTGTTTTATTAAGCGATAATACATAAGTGGATAATAAATTTTCGGTGAATTAACGGTAGATAAACGACCCGCTATTATGCACCTATGTACTCGCTAACCCGCTATACGTATAAATTGCGCATGTCATGCGGTAAGTATAGCCGCGCGATAGACGAGTCCAGCGGTTGACGTATGACGATCCGTATACACCCACTTCGTGCATCAACGTCATGATGCTAGTTAGAGGTCGATTCACAGCGACCTCTTCAAGATAGATACTGAAGATTATGCATAAAGTGCAGGAGGCTAGCCGGTAGCAGTTGACCGAAACGAAGGAGAGGCTGACATTACCTCACCCATAATTAGACGGTAATAGTCAGTAGATTAACCGAGGAGATTCAGTAGTAGTTATAGTTTATCGCGTGCAACGAACTCTCTCTTTCTGCCCTAACCGCGAATTCTCTGATTTTCTCTCGTTGCTTCTTCCTCTCAGAGTAATCTTCTTCCGTCGTCGTAGTCTAGCTTTCGACGTACTTAGAGGTTACCGCATCCAAAAGCGACAAGTTTCGAAGGCTTGCCTCTTCAACCGAGCATGAGACGTTCTAGCCTTCCACTCCCTGCCCTCAAGGTAGAGTTCGTTATTCTAACTCTACCGGCCTGGCCCAGTCTCGAGGGAGTAGCGAATACTTACGAGGATTTGCCAAAGTTAGAAGGTCGATGGGCCAAGAAACGGAAACTGATCATGACAAAGTGGACCGAGGGTGGGTCTACAATTTGCGGAATTCAGAGATTCACGTAATTAATGGCGTGACGGCCGTTGGATTTGCGGTGATTTGTGTTATCTACTGTTAAACGCAGCTTTATGTTCCTACATCTTAATCAATTTCAGTTAATTAATTGTGTCTTTTCAATTTGATTTAAATAGGTTTTAAATTGTAAAAATGTTAGTATCTTAATACATATTATACATACAAAATTATGTATAGTGATGGAAAAAATGATAAACTTCTTTTTAACGACTTTATGATTGATTATAAAAAATGAAGAGATGAAACAAAGAAACTTTTAATAAATACAATGGAAGTGTAGTTGCAGTAACGCACGTATTCAATGAATGACTTATTTTGTTCCATCGTCTAGCGAAATTCGAATTTCTTTCAATTTGCTCTTCATTTCTTTCCCTTGCTCTCGAAACAAGGTGAAGCGCGCTAGCTTGACTCGCACCATTACATCGTGGATATCCGGAGAACACGTCTTGCAAGCGGACATTTCCTTTCTTTTTTTTATTTGCTTCCATCTTCAGTTAGATCCCCCACTCTAACCAATTTCTTCAGTCTCGTGTTGCTTTTTATCGCAACCACCTTCGAGGCAATCTTTACATCGGTGTCATTGCCCGGGCTTGCCATCCTTACTCCCGCCTTTCCATTGACCTGTTTCGTGACCCACAATTACTCCTTGAAATTGACTCCGACATCTCTGCTCCCGAGGGTTTATTGAAACTTCATACCTTTCTCGACGGTAGAGCGTCTTCTCTACATCTCTCTGTTCGCCTGTGCCTCCCTATTTGTCTCTCCAGCTCATTTTAGTTGTTTTGTTTTAGAATAGCACATTAATTGTTTGATGTTTTTCTATTAATATATTTTTTTATATATTTTCTATACTGCTTTTTTTACGTTATCGTTCTAATATATAGATATAAATTTTCTTTCAATAAAAAATATAATTTCGATATCAAACGTATACTTAATTTATGATTATTAAATGTAAAATTTATAGTAATAGTAAAATCTCATTTTTTTTTATTTCACTGTTCTTAGTTTTTTTGCTAAATGTTCTATTATTACAAGTAAATCTTTTGAAGTTCAGTAATGATCATTTTTAATTAACTATTGTTTTATGAAAATCTCATTAATAAACGATTTTTCAGTGGACGCGTATATATGATTTAATTCAATAACTTGAACGATAATTGTGCGTGAACATAGCAGAAAAAATAATTCTCCAATTTTTCCAGTCAATTTGATTATCGTTTAATCAAATTTTGAAAGCCATTTTGGGATAACTCGATTTCAAACCACACAACGGATTTATCAAATCATCGCGATGTACATCGATTATAGGCTCGATCGTCCCTCGAGCCACAGCAGCATTTTTCTTCATCACTTAGAGGTGGGAAAACTTTTTCTCCCCATCTTCCATGGCAAAGTTCTCCCCTTGTGGGATAAAGATTAGAGCTGTGTTTTTGCGAATACTGCTCTTCCCCTCTGATATCAGAACTCGGAACTGATGCACATTTCTCTTTCTCCCCTACACATTTGTCAAACCCTTCGAGCTCTTTAGAAACATGCGAAAACTACGAAGATAAGCGTAAGAATACTCATTAAGAAAAATCACCAAAAGAAAAATCATCTTATATCTGTGATTAAACACCCTTATATAATATACGTTTTTATTATCTTGAATGGTTTTTTTGAAATATTCTTCTACAATAAGTTTTCTATTTTAACAGACAGATGACATTTCTTGTGTAATATCATCTAAATACAATTACAGAGTTAGCGATCGTTTAGCTGATCTGGTATAAAGTAATTTGGTATTCTAGCACGCGCGCGGGAGAAGTTTACTTTAAAGTTACAGTCATGATATCTCGCGCTGAGAGTTATAAGTTCGTATTTATTCATTCATTTTGTATACACGCGGCATACATATTCATGTCTTTAAGAAAAGACAGAGCGACGTAACTTTACTGAATATTCGTTTGAAGATGAACGTCTAACATTTGCTCCAAAGACGTGTCCGGAAATATGGTAAATGTCGAAACAGTACTACTTTGAAGCAATAATAACTATGCAACTGACGAATGTCTTAAAATATAATAGCGCGTCCCAAGATTTTCCCAAGAACACGTCACTCAATATCAATGCCATCTCGATGGAATATTTAATGAAAGTCTGAAAAGCAAGAGAATATAACGAACAACTTAAGAAATTATATTCCGAAAACATTATTTGTATATCCAAGCACAGCGGAACTTCTCCGCGCTATTAATATAATAAGTCTTCAACTTTTCAACTCCTTTCTACATATAATATATATAATGTTCACAATGGCGCTTTAGAAGAGAATCCATCGAATCATCGCTTAAGAATTCCGCGCAATTGTGATTGCCATAAAAATTGGAAATATCATGAGACAATTGCGATGTAGATACGTGGTTCCCAAGGTATGGATATACAATATCGTATCGAGCTAGGCAAAGACGAATGCAAGGGAGCTTTACGAAGAACCGTAGAGGCAAGGAGATAGACGCGGGGGGCGAAGAGAGGATATAGGCAAACGCTGGCAAACGGCAGTATTAAGTTTATGGGTGCATTGCGGTGGTTCTAGACTCTTGGCTGGCTGGTTCCAAGTATAAGGGATGCTTGGCATGGGAGTCACGCGCCCCGACAATTATTTCACCCTTCCACGGAGACCAGCACGTTCTTCCTTCCTCATCGGCCTTTTGCCTTCGTGTTCCTACGCTCCTTATTGGTAGACGTTGCAGTCGCAGTAGAAGCCAGCGTGGTAACTCAGCCCCCCTTTCCCCGCTACTCGCGCTTTCCTTTCTCGAACTACAGAGTTCTAATGTTAGCCGGCGCCACTAATCTTAGCGCACCTGGCTCTACGTGTATTGCGCCGGCAATCGTCATAATTATTCGATAACTCATGGTGGAACGCAGCGCGTTCTGCGGCGCGATAGTCTCGCGGCAAAGTATTGTCATAAGAGAATAAGGACTAATTAATTTTTTGTAGGATGTATGTATAAATATATTTTAGATTTGTTATTTTTTCATATGAGATTCATGCCTACATCGATATTTAGAAAAATTCTTTCTAAGAATATCTTCTGATTGCAACTGAATAACGAATACTTACTTTATTGTTAATGACTCAATAAGTAAACTATAAAAAGATTTCTATATATCTATATATCTATATATCTATTAATGCACAAATTATATATAACATAAAATTATGAGAGTTATATACTGATTTGCTGAACAACAAAAAATCAATTTATCATTATTTTGAAACGTACACTGTTAAATCTACAGTGTTTGATGCTATATGGTATGCTGACAAATTGGCACTATATAGTTTTAAATTCAATCATTGCAGTATAAAATAACGATATGATTGAGCAGGAGCAGTGACAACTCAAATTAGATTAAACTTGATACTACAGATTTAACAGTATATAATGTTCCAATAAATGTATTATACGATTGAACTTCATTCTTTAGAGAACGAGGTTAAAGAGACTTTAATCGTATTACGGAATGCACTGTCGTAGGTGGTGGTTTCCCGTCAACGGTAACCAGTGTCGAGAGAGAAGAGTGATAAAAAGCCGTTAAATCACACCCCAAGAATCTAAATTATCTTCCACCAGGAACGCGAGTACTTTGGTCACGGTGGTACCAGGGGCCTGGGAATTTATCGAACGCTAACCACCGGGCAACATTCCTACTCGAAAGTATTCCGTAAAACAATTCAGGATGAACGACATACCATTTTCCGCAGATATGGCGATCTATTGTCGCGAGATTGACGTAACTACTCAAATGCTGTGCAACTATGATGTGATATTCCGTCATTTCTTTCGAAAGACACTATTTTTATATCGATATTTCGATAGCTGAAAATTGCTTTACAAGATTAATGTAAACCGGAAATTACCGTTGCTGTGGAAACTCATTACCGAAAATGTCGTGCTGTTCAAAAATTGTCTTGCATTTTCTTCATGACGTTCCGCTCAATTTCCGCCTCGCTCCGTTATTGCCCAATGCACGTACAGCCTTTACGTCTGACCTCTTTAAAAAGATTCCTTGTCGCCGAGACTTTCGTTTTGTTACCTTTCTCTTTTCGAGTTTTCCACTCCTTATTGCATCGATTTTTTTTTTTTTTCAATACTTTCCGTGCAGTACGTGCATGATCGGGAGTTTCTAACCAAGATTCTCTGCAGGAATACAAAAAACGGAACGGAAATCACGCGAAGAATTATATAAAAGATAAAGATGTATTCCAATACGTAGGCAGAGAAAGTAACCGAAACGGAAAAAGCTGCTGACTTCTTCCTGGCGAACGAAAGCGAACTGTCGTCCCCAACATTGAGCCAAAGTAAATAACTCTCGATTTTCTCTTTGCGAATCTCAGACGACAGGCAGGATGCATCGTCGCTTGGCCATCTTGAATCAGTGCCAGTTTATATACAAGGGAAAGAAAACAACTCTGCCATTTCGTTGCCGACATCAAACCGAAATCAACGTTAGCGGAGTTTCTTGGCGACTGACGAGACGGCGATTACAACGTAGAACGTCGGCGACAAATCAATAATGTCGTTTCATTTAAAATTCATCAGGTGACTTCTATCTTATGAATAACTTTATCTCATTTAACGATTCGTTTTTACTACTGAGAAAGAAAAAACAAAAAATTTACTTCGTCGCGCAAGACTATATAATTTTCATTGAAACAAATAAATAAACCACATAACACAATAAGGAATTATATAATAGATTGTTATACTTTTATACCCTTCAATTGAGATTGAAGAAATATGATGCTACTGCTGTGGAAAAAACAACCGCTCGTTTTTGGAATTGCTACCAATTTTATATACGCTAAACACAGAGCGACGGAGGAAATGCGAAATGTTTTAGCCAGTTTCTTTTTTTCGTCCGCTGAGAAAGGCAAACTACACAAGAGCGGTTACCACGCGTGGCGGCTAGGTTGAAGCAAAAGCAGGGAATGTGGTAGGAGCTGGCAATTATTCAAGTAGAATTATAAAAACAAATAGAGTCGGCTTCTAGACACCGGGACTGCGGGGGTGGTCGACGAGAACAGGCACGGGGGTGTCGGCACGGGTCTGATTCAGTGCCGGGTTACGCTGGGTTACGTTGGTTCGTTCACATAAATATGAATGCTCTCGCGGCTCTCATTAAGTCTCTCTGCCTTCATTTATTTGTCTCCTCCCACCCTCATTGTTCATGATTCTTATTTCTCTTTCGGGGAATTATGCAACCAACAAGAGCTCCTCGTGTAAATTAAAACTTTTGGTTCTTGCACGATAGTACGAAGTCAAATCATTTAAGTTATAATAGATTCTTTCAGTCGAATTTAATAAACAATTAAGTGAAGACTTTTAGTAGAAAGAAGATTAATCTCAGATTTTCAAAAGCCATTATGCTACCATGGAGATATGTTTCTGTGAAATCAATGAATTATATTCTTTCTAGTCAAGACTTCTTCGTCTCGTCATTTAATAATCTACCACAAAGTAATACTGTATGTCTACCATTAATCTTCCTTTAGATGCAATTCAAATCTATCTCTGCCTTAAATCTAGTGACTTCCCGCTTTCTCTTTCTCTCTCTCTCTCTCTCTC
>Ga0157364_1006294_pt1 | contig 12179 bp, 8 predicted proteins | sample AttsexASBM2_FD_111476 | JGI IMG/M metagenome (GOLD analysis project Ga0157364, IMG submission 111476) | Fungus gardens microbial communities from leaf cutter ant in Ribeirão Preto, State of São Paulo, Brazil - Atta sexdens ASBM2 | ecosystem: Host-associated > Fungi > Mycelium > Unclassified ...
GCTGTTGTGTAGTTGTTGTTCTGGGAAGACATGTGTTCTGTGTTGCTGTAGTAGTTCGAGTGAATACTTTGGCTGTCGAAATGGGATTTTACCCCCCCTCTTTATAAATTTCGACTCGAACACCTTGTCCAATAGTCTTCTATTGCCTCTCTTGCATGAGGCAACCCTGTTTCAGCTATCCATTAATCATGTTCATCTCCATAGCCCTTCCAATGCACCAAGTACTGCACCCCTTTCCCTCATTTCCGATGCTTCCTGCCTTCTTCTATTTCATATTCTTCTTCTTTATTAATAATCGTTGGTGGAGGTACCAGTTCCATGTGCTGTCCTTTGAATTTTGGTTCCATGCATCATATCAGCAAGTCCTCATTGAAGACGTTGTGAATCATCCATCCTTCTGGAAGCTCTAGTTCAAATACTCCTAATCCAATGTTCTTCAAGATTCTGAATGGTCCGTATCTTTTGTTATCTAGCTTCTTTGAGAGTCAATTCAAATGGATATTTTTGTTTTCTAGCCACACGTTGTCGCCAACCTTCAATCCTTGAGGATTCCTTCTTTTCTTGTCAAGCAGTTTCTTCATATTCTTCTGCACTTCCTCCATTGCTTTAGTCGCTTGTTCCCAACTTTTCTGTAGTCCAATAAGGAAATCTTCTACTCCTGGAATATCTGTCTGAATCACAAGATCGCTTTTCCAGAGGTGTCTTCCAAAGTTCAATTTGAATGGAGTTCATCCAGTTGCTGCATGTTTCTTGTCATTGTATTGGAATTCTGCTGCAGCTAACCAATTTGTCCAATCATCTTGTTTGTCAAGATCGTTGATGGTGGACTTCATTTTTTATTTTCTCTTTTCACTTTATTTTATTTTTCTTTTCTTTTCTATTTTTAGAATAACCTGGGTTAGGGTTTATCAGTCACACTGTTACATCAGTCACAAGTTGATGGCGTAGTCACAAGACTGATCATGGGACTTGAGAGAATGGAGTAGAAGGTTCTGGAACAAAGTGATGTCATATAACATGGACATTTAGGGTAGGGTGCACAATAGTGAGTACGGACCATGGTTAGTAGTATATAAGGTAGATTAGTTTGTAAAGGGATCTTTATTGAGTTCTCTTATGTTACTCTAATACAAGAGTTGTTCTTATTTCCAACTCTAAGGGATAAGATCATAACATTGTTGGTAATTTATGTAGTGTCGTAGAAACGTTCCTATCTCTTGATTGATCCTTTCAGTTTGACCATCTATTTGAAGATGGTATGCTGTCGATAGTTGTCTTTTCGTTCCCAGTGCTTTCATGAGCTCCTCCATGAATTTTGATGTAAACTGTAGTCCTCTGTTGCTTAAGACCTTCCTAGGTATTCTATGCAGTTTCCAGATGTTATCTCAGTAGATCTTTGCTATTCCTTCAGATGAGATATTCGTTGTAGTTGCCTTCAAATGAATCATCTTTGTGAATCAGTCCACGATAACTACTATAGTGTTCATTCCATTTGATTTTGGTAAAGATCCAATGATGTCGATGCTGATTTCTTGCCATGGTCCTCAAGGTATATCTAATGGATGCAATTCTCCTGCTTTCTTTTGATGTTGAACTTTGTTCTGTTGGCATTTGAAACATCCTTGTATATAGTTCTTGACATCTTCCTTTAACCCTGGCCACCAGTAAGTTCTCTTGATTAATTCCAGCATCCTATGTTGCCCTGGATGTCCCACATTTGCTGAATCATGATTTTCCTTCAGAATTTCCTCCTTGATCTTGTTGTTGTTTGGCACATAAACTCTTTCTTCCATGTACACCACTCCATCTTCTTCCCAGGTTAAACTGTCCTTTTTTCCTAGTGCTTGGATTACTTCTCTTTCTCTTGTTGTGTTTCTTCTGATCTCTTTCAGTATGTCGCTTTTCTCTGCTGTTGTTTTCCTCTTGATCATTGTGATTTCTGCCATTGTCCTTCGTTGCCATAATTCTTCTTTCAATAGTTGAACATCCTTGTTGTCTTCCTTGGTGTCTATCTGTTCCTTTCGTGATAAGATGTCTGCTTTTGTGTTCATTTTCCCCGGTATATGCTTTAATGTGAAGTCATAATCCTGTAGTTTCAAATACCATCGAGCCTCTCATCCATTTAATTTGTGTGGTTCTCTGAAGTACTTGAGGTTTTCATGATCCATCCAAACTTCGAAAGGTTCTGCTGCATCCAATAGATATTGTCTCCATTTTGTGAGAGCTTCTACTATTGCTAGTAGTTCTTTGTTGTAGATCTCATAATTCTGTTCTGCTGGTTGCATCGTCCTTGATAAAAATGCTATGAGTTTCCACTTCCCATTTTGTTCTTGGGATAGTACTCCTCCTATAACATGTCCTGAGGTGTCTGTTTCCACTCTAAATTTTCCTTTTCTTCTGGGTAAAGAAAGGACCGGTTGACTTGTGATCTTTTCTTTGAGTTTGTCGAATGCTTTCTGATGTTCTTCTTCCCATTTCCAGTCTTTCTTTCCTTTCAGCTCGTTTAGTGGTCTTGCTGTATGACTGAAGTTTTGAATAAAGCATTGATAGAAGTTCACAAATCTAAGGAAACTCTCCACATCTTTGAGCCTTGTTGGTGTCTTCCATTTCTTCACTGCTTTGATCTTCTCTTGTTCCATTTTGACCTGTCCTTTTCCAACTACTACCCCTAGGATGGGTATTTCTTTCATATTGAAGTCGCATTTTGATCGTTTAAAACACAAGTTGTGTTTCTCCGCTATCTTCAGGAATCTGACCATTCGCTCTTCCAGTTCTTCTTTTGTCCTTGCTGGTATTACAAAGTCATCCATGTAGTTTGCCAGTACGCCTTCATAAAGTAATTCCTGGAACATGCTGTTTATCATCCTTTGAAAGGTTCCTGGTGAATTGCATAGTCCAAAATACATTACTTGTGGTTCAAATAATCCCTTGTTGGTTAAGAATACAGCCTTTCATTTGTCTCCCTCTTTGATTCGTATGTTGTTGTATCCCCAAATCAGATCTAATTTGTTGAAGTATCTCGCTTCTTTGAGTTTATCGATTACTTCTCCAATCAGAGGTAGTGGCATTTTGTCTTTTATTGTGACTTGGTTTAACTTCCTGTAATCTTGAACCAATTGTAATGAACCATCTTTCTTCAGAATGTAGAAACAAGGTGCCATGTATCTTGACTTTGATTCCACAATGAGTCCTGCCTTGAGTTGTTCATCTAACCATTGGTTTAAGGCTTCTTCCTCTTTTAATGTCATTGCATAGGCCTTTGCATTTAATTCCTTTGGTACTTCTTCTATTAGATTTATTTTGTGGTCCCATTCATGTCTTTCTGGTAGCTTTTCAAATTTCTTTTTGTTGAATAGGTGTGTGAAGGGTTGAATGTAGTCGGGTAAATCTTCTGGATTCATCTTGTCTGGTTTCTTTCCGATTTCTCTGTTGTCCTGTTCCTACTTGTCTTTTGTTTCCGTTGCCTTGGTTCTCCTAGAATTGAATTATATATCCTCATGTGTCATTATGCAGTTCCCTGGACATCTCGTGAATTTGATGGTGCTGTTTTTCCAATTGACTTCCAGGTTATATTTAACCAGCCAGTCATGTCCTAGGAACATGTCTGTTCCATCCAAGTCCGTTACTGCTGCTTCCAGGGTTTCCTTGTGTCCATTGATTTCAATTTCTAAAGATACCACTTTGGTCACCTCTCTGTTCTTTGTTCCATCAGCATTGAATACCTCGAAAGAGAAGTCTATTGATTTTGTTTGAATTCTCTTGTCCTTGACTAGTTGTTCATCAATTCCAGTGTGTGTACACTCTGAGTCTACCAGTGCCTTTACTTTCAGTCTCTTGCCATTTTTTGTCTTGACTTCTGCTTGCATGTTTAATTCCCTCTTTCCCTCACTGGTTTAGCGATTCGGAATAACATATTTATTTTGGGAATTTACATGGGAGATCTCTTGTACTGTGCCTACTCGAGATTATTGCCAAAACCCTTCTTTTTCTGCTTGTTATCGTTGTCAGATTCTTTCTGAACTTTGCGTGTTTTCATCGTCTGTTTGCTTCTACAGTCTTTGGCTATGTGCCTCTTTTTGTCACATTTGAAACAAGTTCTTGTCTCTTTCCTCTCTGCTCAGCATTCCTTTGCCATGTAGCCATACTTGTTGCAGTTAAAGCACTTTGGTTTTCCATCTTTGAAGTTGTCGTTGGACTTCCCAATATCCATTGGTTGTCCTCTTCCTCTGTAAGTCGTTCCTGTATCCGTCTTGTAGTCATGGCATCCTTCTGTTGATTCGTATCCTTGTCCTACTGATGTTATTGCTACCTTCCACTCTTTGAGCAACTCTGGCATAGCTATAGGTAGGTATCCCAATATCATCTCGATAATGTCTTGTCGTACATTCTTCTTTAGTAAGAAGATCACATGTAGTTTGTCTATATCCGCTTTTGTAGCTAGTGTGTCAAATTCAATCATGAAATCCACTGTATTTCTCTTTCCTTGCTTGAAGGTTTCAATCTTCCATTCGGCATCTGCTGCCTTTGTCTTGTCACTGAACATGTTCTTGACTTCTCGGATGAAATCGTCCCAGTCCTGGGTATCATTATCTTCATCTAGCTTGTCAAGCTTCTTTTGTGCATAGATTTCTGCTACACCTCCTCTGAGGCGAGCTAGGATCGCTGTGATCCTATCATCTGTTCCGTTGACTCTGTTGCCCTTGAGGAATAACCTAATTCCTCTCCACCAGTCTTCAAATTTCGTTCGGTTGCCATCAAACTACCCTGGGTCTGGGACCATGCTTCTTGGCATTCCTGCCAACTTGTTTACTGCTAGTGTTGCTGCTGGTGCTGTTGACATCTCTGTGTCCATTTGTTTGTTGTTTGAGGCTTCTTCATTGATCTGTAAAGATCCTAGTCATTCTGACAATGTCTCTATATCGTTTGTCCTTCTTGAACTCATCTTGGTTTCTCATAGTTTACACTACATGTTATGGGACGCTTTGAACATTAACAATTTTTATTTTCTTTTCTTTTATTTTTCAATTTTACTTTTATTTTTCTTTTGTTTTTTCTTTTTCTTGAAGAGTGATGAAGAGGCACATGACAATGAAGTCACATGACAGGTCACATGATGTGATGTCACAAGCCTAGAACATGATGGAAGGGTCTGAAAGATGACATCAGGATACATGGAATACACATGGTGGCCTTGAGTAGGATATGAGGTAGGAATGAGAATGAAGCATGGACATAAGGGCAGGGTTAACTATTGGTAGCATGGACCATGAGTCTTTGTATAAATAGGACACTAATTGAGAAGAGGCTCCTTGTCGAGTTCTCTTGTGAATTTCCCACTTGATATCCCACTTTAAGAGATTTACTGCCTTGTATGATCATTTGTTATTGTAATAAGTGGTTGCTACAACACTACATGTGTTTCATTTCCCGACAGGTAACTCTGTCTAGTATCATTTGTATATACCTCTCTTGCAAGGTAAGCTCGTTGACACTTTACCAAATGTTACAACCTTAAGCTAGAGCTCAGGTTGCAATCTTAGGCAAAGGTTTGAGAGTAGATAAGGAAATTTATCAAGTGGTAAAGCATAAGGATACAGGAGTGTATCTATGCTATATATACAAGTCCATAGTAAAGCAACGAGACATACATGAGGATTAAAACATGAGGAGACCACAGGGATAAAGTAAGGTAACAACACCTACTGCATGAGGTGCTGACTGAGACTACATGCAGCATAGCTGATCACCTCATCATACCCTTTACCCTTGTACATGTCTTCATCAGGATGTATCGATCATAACAATAAGGACATGAATGCTAAAACAGAGATATTGTCATGATCTTACAATCTACACCTTATATGTTACATATGCTCACCTCATTGCTTGAATATGTGTTAGGGTTATTTCATATTTACTGCACTTCATGTTTTCATCATGTCATATTAGTCAGTACCTCATGTAGTAGTAGAGGCTTTTTCTTATATCTTTCTTGTGTTCTCTTTGTGTTTCTCTTATGTTTTACTTATGGACATCATATATTTCTCTTATGGTCTATAAGTATATATAGTAGTAGACATAGTCCTGTATTGTTATAATTTACCAATTAATCTTCTTCTTCTTCTTTACTCAAGTCTTTGCCTAAGTTGCAATCTGAGCCAAGCTTAGGATTGTAACAAGTAAGTTCTGTAGTAAAGAGAGCTTAGTTGTTGTAGCAACCACTCGTCACTCAAGAACAAATGATCTCACAACAAGCAAAGCTCTCCAATGGGCTATCAAGTAAAGAGTGGGGGAATTACAAGAGAACTCGACAAGAAGCCCTCACTGTATTGCTCCTCTATATATACTACTACATCGTGGTCCATGCTACAACAATGTGTTTACCTCATATCCATCTACCATGCTTCTACCTCATGTCCTATTACTCATCCACATGTGTTTTCCTTAAGGCCACCATACTTTTTACATGTGCCCTGATGTCATACCTTTAATCTCCGCTGTATATGTACACACCATGTGTACACCATGAGGAACCTATGTCCCTTGACATCATCCCTAACCCTAGCTCTTTATCTAGACTCTTCCCAATCCTTCTAGACCCTAAGTCCTTCCAGACCATTCTAGACTCTACCACATGACCTGGAAGTCATGTGCTCTCCATCCATTGTAGACTAATAATTACTACTGTCCTATATCTGTCCTAATCCTAACCCTAGTCCCAAGTCTGTCCACACTCTCGTCTTATAACATTAGTAGTCTAAGCAATATAAAACAAGTGAAAGAATAGCATGTGTAAGCAGTATATTAGTCATACTGCTGATCATAGAATAAATACATAGTAAGTAGATGTTTTGTAATAGTAGATACAATGTAATCTTCAGTCTGATGATTGACTATTGTTAAACACTATGCTCTAGTGTTTATGGCAACATACTTATTCTATTAGAACTCAATCTCTTGAACTCTGCTTCACTTCTCTGAAGTTGTGATTATGTGGTAAGTAAATAGTACAGTATATAAACTGAAGCCAAGATCATTTTCAAAGTCTACAACTCTTTACTTCTTAGACAAGTTTTCATACTTGGTCCAAATCCCATATTGTTATAACTTAAGACTTATAAAGTGAAGTCAGATATTAGGGTTAATACAAGAGAACTCAATAGAGTTCCAAGTACAAAAGTGTCTATCTTATATACACTGAACTAATAGTCCATGTTATACTAAACCTAGCCTACCCTAAAGAGCATGTGTTCTTTCTAAGGTCAACATGTGTTAAACATGTTATATGATATCATTGTTCTAGGACCTTCTACAACCTTTTATATGACATTATTGTGGAAACTACTAACCAAGATAGTCAATAACATACTAAAATAGTCTTACAAGTGAGAATCTTGTGGGAATCACAAGAGAACTCAACAAGAAGTCCCTAATATATTGCTATCCTATTTATACAGATGGTTTATAGTCTATACTACAATAAATAACCCTTTTCTAAAGTCTATATATTATCTATGAGTACACTATGAGGTCAATATACTATAAACATATGTCTTGACATTATTTCTTCTAGTCCTTTCTACCACATTCTAGGCCTATGACATAATGTCATGTGCCTCTTCATTGTCCAAGAAACAGAAAAGAAAAAAAAGAAAAATCAAATCAAAGAAAATAGATAAAAAGAAAAGAAAATCAAAATACAATATAAGGGTTCAAACATATCATAACAGACATGTGATATATGTGTGACACCATATCATGTCATGTGACAGTTTGTAACACTTATGTGTAATATCATACTAACACCTAACTCTAAGTCCAAAGAAAATAAAAATAAAATAAAATAAATAGAGTCTACTATCTTTAACTCTGACATATATAGCTTCATGGAATTTCATTCTGAAGTGTGAACTGCATTTCATAAGTTTCTACTATAAAGTAGTCTACTTTATATATTTCTAGAAGTTAGTTTATATATATCTAATCTACTTTAAAGCTATAACTAAGTCTTTTTAGTAATTAATTATTTATAATACATCCTATATGTCAAAAATTGTCAAAGTAGACTTAGTTGTTTTTTTTAATCAATAATTTATTACACAGGACACAATGGTATACTATGATAATTATCCAAGATAACTACTTAAATAAGAAACAAAGAAATAAAAAGAATGAAAAAAGAGTAGAAGATATAAAACTATAAAAGAGAATGCAAAACCTATATAATCATACCAACTATGAAAATACATCTACATAATACCTTCAAGGAATGTGAACATATCTTTAAGAAACTCTCATTTAGGGTTCCATAATTTTTGATACTGTTCACAGTTATATAAAATGTAAGCTCTTGCTTCAATAAGAACATTGCCACATAGGCATGTATACAATTTGTTTGGAAAGATTATTTGCATGTATTTGTCATATACCCTCTGACATTGGCACTCTTCTGGTACAGATAACACTCCATTTCTAATTACCATCAATCCAAGAACCAAAAAACCTTGTATTTCTCATCAATTCCATAGAGTCCAAATGATAACCTCCATAGTGTCTGACTACCTAGAGTATACACAGCAATAGAACATTATTCATTAGATTGTCACTTTTATATTTAATAACATAGCTATTATTATGTACTATTCTCCAGTCTAATAATCAACTTAAACTATGCTACATTCACATTCTTCTGTCTGAACTCCTGTTATCTGAAGTTACAACCATGTGACATATAGGCTAGGTGCAACATTATCTGTTAAAGCCAAGGTCACCTTATCCATGCAGTACCACTTCCAGCTTTTTTTCTAAAACTTGGCTCACTAAGTTACTCTTCTATTCTATCTTCTATTCTGTTATTGCAGATAACACAATAAGTGCAATTCACCTCTAACAGTATTTGCTAATGGATGCATAATTGGTGATAAGTCTAGTAATGTATGCATATAGAGAATTAGAGAGGCCAAATGTTATGATTCAGTAACCTTAGAGAAAGAAACATTGTGTTGGGTTAACACAAGAAAACTCAATAGAGAACTCTATACAGGATCATCTACTTTATATACCTCAGGCTACTGGTCTGTGCACTACTACATTAACCTACCCTAAATGACTATGCATCTGCCTTAAGGTCAACATATATATAATATATTGTATAATGTCATTCCTTCTAAAACCTTCTACTGTTTTCTATTATGGCACATAACTATATGACAGTGTGACCATGACCTGTAACATCCCACCAAACCCTACCCTAGTTCTAAGAATAGAAAATGAAAAATAAAAATAAGAGAGAAAATAAAATGAAGTCCAATCTTCACACTTCTAACACCAAAATACTTCAGTCATACTCTACTCTTTGAATAAGAGGAATAAATAGGACAGCCATTATCATTGTTTAGATCAAGAAAATTCTTTCCCTTGTATTTAGATGCCTGAAAGTACATCTGCCACTTTTTTACAATAGAGTCACATTCTTCTTTTCTACTCAAGTCCCATAATGTTTTACTTGGTAGGATAGAACTTATTTCATGGAATTTTGATACCTTATTGACTAGTAGATGAGATGGCCATTTATTGTCACTTGAAAAATCTCAGAAAGTAATAGTATTATTAGGGTTCTTATTAAATGCTAGAAAATGATTCACACTCACTAGGTTATCTGCAAAAGTAGCATGGAAGATAAAAGTACAGGCCTGAGTAAAGAGATTTATTCTAAAGGACTGGAAGTTAGTGCTACACAGATGATCAATCCTAGCTTCAACAAATGATGTTATACTTAGCCTGTTTATTGTGTAGTCATATTTCTCAGATATTGGTACTTGAAAGGATTACAAATAGCAAGTATGACACAAGTCCAAATTGATTAACAGACAGAAGAACAGTACATGGTAGCTATTGTTCTTAAATATGGAAGTGCTAATCTAATAATACTCATTCACTACATCTACTCTGGATTGTTGGATACCATAGTGGTTGTCACTTGGAACTCTATGGGATTGATGAGGATATAGGGCTTGGTTCTCAGGTTAATAGATGATTGAAATGGAGTGTAATCTGCATTAGAAGAGGGTGGGAAATGTGCAGATGTCAGATGGCATGTAACATTAAAGAACTTTCTGAGATTGTTTGAGATAGCAATAAAGTAGCTAATATGGATAATTGGACATATTGAATATTCTCTTTGCCACTAGAATAACATTGGTAATGATAATGATATATGTAACACCTTATATTTAAGTTGCTTGGCTAATAACATATCTTATGGCAAATAGTTCAGCTTTTGTGAATGAAATGTTCATTGTATGATGAATGGTCTTTTTGATAATATCATATTCTCTTCAAATATGAGAGACAGACATAGCAATGTTGTTTTTGATACTTGCATCAGATATGATAGACATAATATTAGGATTGATGGAGGAATTCTGGTAAATGTTTTTGAGTTTATTCAGATGGGCAGTTCTTGCTTCAGCATCTTTGCATTCAACTATGTTAAAGGCAAAACAATCATAAAAAGTATCTACTAATTGGAAACCTGGAAAGAGCCTCTTGTTTGTACTATTCAAAGCTGGTAAAATTTGATTGAACCAATGATTGATATTAACTATAGGGCTTTTAATTTTTTGACTTTGTTTGATAGTAAGATAGGTAGACTTAGTTGTTTTTGTTGGATGAGGCACAATATCTCAAGACAATAAGTTAATTAATATTTTCTTTTCTTTTTTTATTCCTATCTTATATCTTTCTTATCTCTATTGTTACAAGTATGAACCTGCTTGATCAGCTTCCAGCCAATGCTTGGGCCACAACTATATAGTTTATCTATCATTTTGTCTCACTTATAAAAGAACTTACTCAATAAGTGAAAACTCCAGCTGTTTACACAATCTAGTGTTAGACTAAGGTGAGCCTACTCAACTTAGATATCATAATCTAGACTAATGGTAGTATTAGTACATGTTCTGGTAGGTATGAAATATAGCTGTTTACACAACCTAGTATTAGACTAAGTATGTGCTTCAATATTTTTACCTCTTTCTCTTTTATTTTTGATTTTCCCTTTATTTTATAGTGTAAAACCTTCTGGAAGGACTTGTCATTACTTTAGAGTAGATTAGTGTAAACATGTACTGACCAATACTTAAGAAACTTTATTAAGTCCTCTTGTGTCATTCAATACATGAGTATGCTTATACCTCTGATACTTGAGATATAAATTATAACACTGTACTTCTATGTTTGGAAGTTGATACTATTTTCTTCAAGAATAGAACATAAAGACGGCTACTTGTTTTTATGGTCATGGTGGCTATAATCAGTATAATACTGATATTTGTAGAAAGTGTAGGTAAGATGTATTTGAATTAGGTTTGTTGAATTCCAGTGAATGATAGATTTTTCTTCAGTCACAAGCTAGATGGGGCCCATGACCTATTGTGTGAAGATCTCAAACAAGAATAAGTTTAACTAGAATAAATATAACTCAGTCTTCATGGTACAAAACTTATAAGATAGCTTTATATATGTTTCTTCTCTTCTGACCTTGTATCTAGCTATATTCACTCTAGGTATATACCTCAGTCTTCATAGTATGAAACTAAGGTGAGGCTGCATGGCACAAACATAGAAAATAGTCCAGGTTATGTAGGAAAGAAATGTCCAAAGGAATCTGATGCTGAAACAATAGGAGAGAACTTGAAGCAAGTATGCAAAACAAACAATCAACAGCAGCCACTTTATTCCTTCATCCACTTCCCCCAACGCTGTGGGTCAGTATATATCACGTGATTTCAACCAAGGTTAGGTCTAAGCCCGACTCAAGCCCTGCACCGGTATCAATTGTTTCTGTCAATGATTGCTTAATATTCCCTCTTATCGCGATCCTTTTACATCTAGAGCTCAAGTTTACGAGCATTCCAAGCACTGGTTTGAGCAAGCTGGCGGACATCCAAACTGGTCCACATTTGATGGAGCTTTACTCAGGGTCGCATGATCGGATCGTACGTAACTTTGTTGATGACTATATTTGAGGATTATGGATGGGTTATGGATAGGTTATGGATGAGTGATGTCGTACAGGATAGATCGAGAGTTGAATTGAATTGCTCCTCTCGTCCAACTCAAACGACAACTACCAGACTGATGATCAGCAGGAACCGACTACCTGGGCTGAAAATTAC
>Ga0157364_1006295_pt1 | contig 12179 bp, 12 predicted proteins | sample AttsexASBM2_FD_111476 | JGI IMG/M metagenome (GOLD analysis project Ga0157364, IMG submission 111476) | Fungus gardens microbial communities from leaf cutter ant in Ribeirão Preto, State of São Paulo, Brazil - Atta sexdens ASBM2 | ecosystem: Host-associated > Fungi > Mycelium > Unclassified ...
AGAACTCGACAAGGAGCCCTCGCTGCATTGCTCCTCTATTTATATAAATACAATATGGTCTGTGCTACAACAATGTGTCTACCTCATGTCCTATTACTCATCCACCATGCTTCTACCTCAAGGACACCATGCCATGTCCATGTACCTTGATGTCATACTCTTAATCTCCGCTGTACATGTGTGCACCATGTGTATACCATGAGGAACTCTTGTTCCTTGACATCATTCCTAACCCTAACTCTTCTCTAGACTATTCCCGATCCTTCTAGACTCTAAGTCCTTCCAGACCACTCTAGACTACTCTAGCCTATATCACATGCTCTTCATCTATTGTAGACTAATAATTATTTACTGTTCTATGTCTGGCTAACCCTAACCCTAGCCAAAGTCTGTCTGCACTCTCGTCTTATAACAACATTATTATAACGCTATTACAAATCCATCTTCGTAAATACCTTCTTCTTTCCTATGCTATCTATCAAATCTGAAATCAGTGGCAATGGATAGTTGTTCTTGATCATCCAACTGTTTAGATATTGATAATTCTGCACCATCCTCTTTTTCCCATCTTTCTTCGGCACAAAGAACACTAGTAACGTTTGTGGTGATTTCAATGGTCTAATATACCCCTTCCTTAACTGGTTCTTCACAAACTCCTGTATCTCCTCTCTCTCTACTCTTGACAATGGATATATCTTTTCTTTCTTCAGTACAAACCTTTCTCTGAGATCTATTGCATGATCCCAGGCCTTCCTTATTGGCATTCTTTCTGAATTCTTTTTCTCAAACACCTTCAAGTATCTATGGAACCATTAGAGAGCCATTTCATCCATCGTCCTCAACTTTATCAAATCTTCCTCTTCTTCCTTCTTTTCTTCCATTATTCTTGCTATTGTTTTTTCTTTCTCTATTGTTGGTTTCCTTCTTTCTTTCTTCTCTTCCTGTCCTTCCTGTTTCTTCCATCCTGGCTTCATCTGCCTTTCTACTCTCTACTTCTTTTCACATTCATCTGGACACCTTGTTATCTTTACCTCTTCCATTTTCCAATCTATTTCTGGGTTATGGTGTCCTAACCAAGGCATACCCAATATCACACTCTACTTCTGTCCTCCAATCACATCTATTGACGTCCTTTCTTTATGTCCTTTAAAAAATATTTCTACTTCCACTGTATCTACTATAGGCCCCGCATAGTTAAGCATGCCATCCATATTCCTCACATATACTGGCCTTTCCAACTTCGTCCTCTTAAACTTGTACCTCCTTGCAAATTTCTCACTCATTGCCAGCCCCATCGCACCACTATCCAACAATGCTTCAGTCACCACTCCCTCTTCTTCTTCCTCCTGCTTTAACCCAATCTTCACTGTCACCTCTCTTAACAATTTCTCCTTTTTCTCCTTCCTTTCTACCTTTGTCTGTCTCACCTCTACCCCCCTCTTCACTTTTTCTTCCCTCAATATTTCTCTCCTATCTTTTGCTACTTTTTTGCCACTTCCTTTCCCTCTCTACATCACTCTAATTTTCAATACTTCAAATTTATTTGAGGACACCGGTACTGGTTCCTCTGCTCCTATATTTCTACAATAGCTAGCCATATGGCCAAATCCTTCACATGCAAAACACTTTATTTCTTCCATCACTATCTGTCTTCTTTCTTCTCTTCTTCTTTCCCTCATCTGCTGATTTCTCTATTCTTTTTCTGCTCTTTTTTCTTCTTTTATTCTTATCTTTTCTATACTTCTCCATTCTTCATCTACCCTTCTCTTCTCCTCTCTTTCCTCTCTTTCTCTCTCATTTCTTTTGTAACTTTCTCTTCTCCATCTGTCTTCTTCTTCCTGTTCTCTTGCTCTTTTCTCCTCTTTCTTCCTCATCTCTCTTTCTCTCTGGTTTTTTATTTCTTCTATCATTTTTTGTATTTCCAATAGTTTTATATTGTCTTTCATAATTATATTTAGCAACCCTATTTTTTTTTACCTTCTCTTTATCGCTCAATCTTCCCAATTCTTCTTCCATATTCATTTTGGTCATCTCCCCCATATCTATCTGACTCATGTCTCCAAAAGATTTCTTATTCTAACCAAAATATCTCTTTCTTTCCTAACTCAATCTATTCTCTTGTTGCTTGTTAACAACAGTATACTATCACTGTGGCCTTGTTTCCAGTGACTCTGATCTTTCTTCATTCTCTTGCTGTCGATCCTAAACAGCGGTAAATTCTCTGTAAGTGATAGTGGGCACTCTTCTTGTCCTACCTATACTTTATACCAACTACTTGTCTACTGCCTTACTAACTACTGCCCTAATCAAATTCCTGGCTAATATCCCTAAGCAGGGAATCACTAATCTAGACACTCCTTAATAGACTATGCTGCTACTCTGCATGGACAGGTCACAAGTGGATCCTGCAGCACAAGTCTACTATGCAAAAATCTAACTACCATGTCCACACAAGGTAATATGACTGATATACATGTGTGAACAGCAGTGCAACTGACCAGTCAAGCTTTACCTGCCTGACTAGTATACCCCTTTATGCCTAGAGTCCGGCTTAGGTTTCTTCTTGACGTTGAGCTTACTGCTCACAGTCAAAAATGAATAAGAGTAAGTGGTGAGGAGTTCGTATAATGCAAAGTCCCCTAAGGTTGTCGAGTTCTACTATTGTAGCAACCACTTATCACAATGACAAATGATAACACAAATAAGTAAATCTCTTAGTAGAATATAGAGTGGAAAGTTCACAAGAGAACTCAACAAGAAGTCTCTGCTAAATTAGAGTCCTATATATACGCAACATGCCTGGTCCATGCTACCAATAATTAAGCCTGCCCTATTGTCCATGCTTCAACCTTATGTTCACCTCATTTTCTACTTAAGGCCACCATGTTGTATACATATGCCCTGACATCATCTTTCAGATCCTTCCACTATGTTCTAGGCCTATGATGTCACATCATGTGACCTGTCATGTGACTGCAGTGTCACATGCCTCTTCATTGTCCAAAAGAAAAATAAAAGAAAAGAAAAATAAAATTATTAGTGTTTAAGTGTCCCATAACAAGTTTGTAACATCATGTTAACTCTTAACCCTAAGTCTAAGAATAAGAAAATAAATAGAAAAGAAAATAGAAGTAAGAAAGAAAGTGAAAATAAATAGAGTCTACTATCTTCAATTCTGATATTACCTTTTCTTTAAGGTTTTTTCTCTAAAGAAACCAACTTTCATTTTTGTCACTTTCTTTCTAACTTTTTATCATTCTATTTATACAATATTTTTGCTATATATTTTTCTAGTAATTCTCTCTTTCTGAAATTTTGTTCTTCTACTATATTTAACTTTTCCTATTTTTTAACTTCCACACTCATCCTTCTCTTAAATTTTGCTACTACTTCCTTTGTGTTTTCTAAGTTCTTCTCTTTCTCCCAAGTATTATTTTCTACTGTAAATCACTTCTAATATACTAAGTACTTTACTATTTTTCTTATTTTGCTTTTATTTAATATTTTTTCTACCTCCCATTCTTCAACTCTGTCTACTTCTATCAGTTTCACTTCTTCTACTTTTTGTCCTTCTACTTATTTCCTATATCTCACTACTTAACTAATGTTTATAAGTGGATGAAATCTCATTAAAGTTGGCAATTGTAATTTGATTACATTAGTGGAAACTACCTTATCAATTTACTAGTTTCCTTGTTAGTTACTTCTTGAATACTAGATCTTTTGTACTCAATATCACCTTATCACTTTTCTCTTATTTTTTGACTTTCTTTCTCCTTCTGTTTGTCTACTACTTTATTTTTTTCTGAGCTTTTCTCAATGGTACTTCAACTTCCTTCTAAACTTTCTTCATTCTTTTTGCAAACTCTATTATCTTCTCCACTTTTCTCTTCCTCCTAATATCTACTCCTATTCTTAACTCTCTACTACAATTTGTCCTAAAAAGAGATACTTTAGTTGCTGAATGTGTTTTATTATTCACTGTAAACTCAGCTGTTACTAGCCATTCTGGCCAATCCTTTTGTTTATGATCTATAAAGAATCACAGATATTATTCTAATTCCTAGTTCATGCATTTGGTTTGTTTATCTGTTTATAGGTAGAAGACTGTTAACAACTTCATCTCAATTTCCAATATTTTGTTTAGCTCCTTTGTTAACTTCACTATAAACTATGATCCTTTATCTAATATCATACTTTCTGGAAACCTATACAACTTCCATATGTTACCCCTAAACAATTGTATCAACTCTTCTACTGGTGTTTTCTCTATAGTTGCCACAAAATATACTATTTTGAACAATATATTACAAACCACTAGAATTATATCTTTTCCTACTACTAATAGCAACTTTGTAATAAAATTTATTGTTAAATACATCCATGGTTTCTGTAAGGGGAACTCCAAAAGTTTATTTTTAATGTGATGCTTAGGTAATACTATCAACAGTGATCTTATCTACATCTCTTGATTTATTACTGTATGCCTATCTATCTCTTTCTCTTTTATTAATTATCATGCTTAAATCTTGTTGGATAATTATATTTAATAGTTTGTATTGTAAGTACTGTATCATGTGACAGACTATCTTCTATAGTATATATAGAAGCTTGTATAAGTAAATCTACTCTTATCTGAATATCAGCCTAGCTTCCAAGACACTTACTTAGCTTAATAAGTAGGATTCCTTTACAATTTCTTTAGTATCTAATTAACCATTAGCTTTTCTGCAAGTGCCTTTGTCCAATTCTTTATTTTCTGACACATATTGTATTCATCCATATATTTTCCTATATATTTTGTTATATCTGGCTATCAGTAGTCTCTTATTACCAATTCTATCATCTTCTATCTTTATTATAATGTAACCAGATTATTTCTACTCTCAATTCCTCATCTTTCAGCATGTATACTTTTCCCTTCTTCAATACCAAATTCTTTTTTATCTGCCATTCATCTCCTTTCAACACTTTTACTCCTGCTTTCTTCATCTCTTTTACTACTCTAACTACTTCTTTATTCTTTCCTTTAGCTATTTTTATTTTTTCCATTATATCTACCCCTAGTCCTTCTATTACTACTTTGGCTAAACTATGAATTTATTCTTCTTTAATTAATTCTTGGTTTTTATTATTTTTTTCTACTCTTACTTTCTAGTCTAGTCTTCTACTAAGTTCATCTGCTTTTTTTATCTTTGTTTCTGGTATATATTTTAAGGTAAAGTTGAATCTTGACAAATACAATGCCTAGTGAGCTTACCTTCTATTCAACTTTTGTATCTTTATGAAATATTCTAAATTCTTATAGTTTGTCCAAACCTTGAACTTGAACTTTGCATCTTTTAACAATTGTTTCTAATTCTCCAATCTCCTAATTACTACTAACATTTCTTGTTATAGATCTCATAGTTTCTTTTCATCTCATTGAGAGATTTTAAGAGATAAGCTATAGGTTTTTATTTTCCATCTTTACACTCTATGAATAATACTATCCCTATCATATAGTCAGATATATTAACTTCCATTCTTATTTTTTTGTCTAAGTCTGGTACTGCTAACACTGGTTTATTTGTGAACCTCTCCTTCAACTTTTTAAATATCTTTTTCTATTTGTTTATTCAATCTCACTTCTAATCTTTTTTCACTAAGTTGTGTAACAGTCTTTTATGAATTGCCAATAATAGTTCACCAGTCCTAAGAACTTTTCTTAGATCTAATTACTACTCCTAAGAATCCTACTTCTCTAATCTTCACTTATATTTTTCCAATTTTATATATAGATTGTTCTTTACTAGTCTCTTTACTATCTCTTCTATTACTTCATCATATTCTTTCTCCTTGTTATATCACATTCTGACCATATCTATTCCAATTCACAGATAACCCTTTCTCTCTTATCTGTACTCCCTAACCTCTTCTAGTGTGGATCATATATCTCTATTCCATCTTGGATGTTCTTATTAGACCCTTGCTAACTCTATAAGCCTCTATCTCCTAATATCTGAGAATTACTAGAAATCAGATAACTCACTTGATAGTCTCCATTTCAGATAACTATTCTAAATAACATACCTAGTATATAATCTGGTAATTTACACTATATTAGTTATCCTGAAAATTAACTAAAACTAACACTTACTTTCAGTGTTGGCAATAATACACCTTACTACTCTCTGGTGGTTTTCTACCTATTAAGTCTCTAAGTCCTGTTCCAAAATATATGACTAGTGTGACTAGTAGAGATGCAGTATATTGTTCCAATCTGTTTTCTACATTCTCAGATAACATATTAATTAATATATTTGGATTTCTGAAATACCTTACTAGATCTCAGATAATGAGATGTGAATTACATCTAATATTTCTCCTTTGTTCCTACTATAACATTATTAATAAAACTTGCTACTTTTCTGGTATTGATCAAGTTCTATAAAATTTCATTTATTATTATTACTGGAAAATTAGTAAGCCTAAATAATATTACAGTAGATTCAAGTAACCCTTTTAGAGTTGTGAATATTATTTTCTACTTATCTTCCTCCTTTATCCATATATTATTATAACTCTATTGCAAGTCTAAATTTGTAAATACTTTTTTAGTATCTATATTTTCTACAATATCTGAAATTAATGGTAAGAGATAGTTATTTTTAATCATACATTCATTTAAATATTTATAGTTCTGTACCATATATTTCTTACTATTATTTTTTCCTACAAAAAACACAGATACCATTTGAAATGACTTCGAGAGCCTGATATACTATTTTCTTAATTGTTCTTTAATAAATTCATGTACTTCCTCTCTTTCTTCCCTTGATAATAGATATATCTTTTCTTTCTTCAACACAAAATATAGATCTAGTTATAAAATCTTTGAGAAACCAATTTCTTAGTCTTTTCTTCAAACTTTGCTGCTTTCTCTTATTTATCTCAAATCTCCTATTTCTCTACTACTTTCTTCACTTCTATCATTCTTTCTCTTTTCTGTTTTTTCTTCTTCTTTTTTTTCTTCTTTTATTTCTTCTCTTCTTATTTCTTTTCTTTTTTTTCTACTTCTGCTATTCTAACTTTCCCTGCTTTAGTCTCTACTGCTTCTCACACTCTTCTAGATATCTTGTCATTTTTACTTTTCTTTTTTTCCAGTCAATTTCAGGATTGTGATAAGCAAGCCATAGTATTCTCAAAATCACACTCCACTTCTAACTACCAATCACATCAATCTCTGTTCTCTCTCTATGCCCCTGGTAATAAATATTCACTTCTACTGCATGCTTAATAAGCTTCTCCTTGTTGAAGAAACTATCTATATTTTTCACATATATAGATCTTTTTATTTTCTTTAACTTAAACCCTTACTTTCTAGCAAACTCTAAACTTATAACCAGCTCCATTACACTGCTATCCAATAATGTTTTTACTGTTACTCTTTCTTGTATATCAATTCTCTCAAGTCCAATTTTTACTATTACTTCTCTTAACATATCTAGATTATAACAGGATGTATTTTTTATTACTCTAGTGAGTGTTGCAAACCTATCATAATTATTAAAGCCTAGTCAAGGACTACTAAACTCTTTTCCTCATTTAAATTATTTACATTGTTTGAATTGTCCCCATATTATAGCCTCCTTCCTTATCTCACAATTCTTTAATTCCTACAATTCCTTGCTAGGTGTCCAAATCTTCTATAGCTATAACAATTCCTTCTCCTATTTATGTCCATAGCATATAGGTCTTGTCTAGGCACAAACCCTGCCTACTGTTATAAATATACTATGACCACATTCATCTTTTTTACTTCCTCTATTGGAGTAGGCCCTACTAGCACCTGCTGTTGAATTTTTTGTCTTTTTGGCCAAACTTAAGGTTGAAGTGATTGTTGTCTATGCTCCTCTGACATTTATTATTATGTTTGTTCTTGATGTCAAAGATACTATCTTCCTCTGTATTTTTTCTATTTCTTCTTTGCCTTCCTACTCTTCTTCCAATATTTATCCAAATTTATCATTCTCTTATACCACTGTTTGATACTTCTGGAAGTACATTCTGCTTTTATTAACTTTCTTCTGATTACTCCATTTATCTCTTTCTTGAATTCTTCAATCAATAACCTCCTTTTATATCTACTTCCTCTTGCTGCTCTCTTGAACTTCTGCACAAACTCTTTCATTCTTTTGCTCTTTGGTTTTACTTTTTTTAACTTTAACTTCTATTCTCCAAATCTTTTATAATATTTTTCTTTCAAATGTCCACTAATTCTCCCTGTATATATAATAGAACCTAATGTACTTATTCTGTTAGAACTGAAGACAATGGACTCAATTTATTTTCATTTTTTTTGGAACTTAGGATTGTGATTAGTATGATGTCACAAACTGTTATACACTAGTCACAGTCACATGATCATTTACCACACAGAACATTGTAAAAATACATATGTTAATCTTAAAATAAACACATATATTTTAGAATAGACTAGATTTAGTGTAGCATGAACTATAAGCCTAGTATATATAAGATAGATAGATTATACTTGGAAACTTTATTGAGTTCTCTTGTATTATCCAATACAGGGTTCTTTTCTTACCTTAACACTTTGAAATTTGAATTATAACATGTTTCTCTACTGAGACATTCTTTATTTTCATTCTAATATACAATTTGTATGCTATCAAAAAACCCAAAACCTTACTTGCTTCCCTATTAAATAGTTGTGGCTTAGTCACTTCTATATTTGACTTAGTATTAGGTTGGAGAATTACTACTATCTCTTCTACTGCTGCTGCTTCTACTAGTAATGCTTAGATCTGTACTTATATTGCTACAAGCTGCTCCTGCTGTTGCCAGATTATCTATTTATAAATTGATTGCACCATATTGGCTCATGTTGTAATAAAAGAAAGGAGAATTGATTGATATATGTGAGAATGATTGTGATAGGGGTATAGGAGATAAGAATGTGTATAAAGATATAATGGAACTGGTGCTAGTTTTTCCTACAACTTGTATTCAGAACTCAACACTATCTTGGTAGATATTAGTGGCACTCTTTTTGTCTGCCTCATACTGTCTACTGACTGACTACTTAATCTACCAACTACTATTCTAAAGAATTTGTAAACAATTTTGACTTAAGAAGATCATTTTACTTTAGACAAGAGCTTAGAGACATCTGCTGTTCTCTTGTATATATAGGTCACAAAGAGACACTACAGTATAGGGCTACTACTTGAAGAAAGCTATTTATAATATCCATACAAGATAATATATCTACTAAGCACTAGTGGGATTTAATGCAAAATAGACAACTAGGCTTTCTTTGTTAACTAGTACATCTTTTAAGCCTAGAGTCTGGTTATTCTTCTTGACCAAAGAGAAGTGTTGTTTCCAGTTGAGGATGATAAGAGAGTAGAAAAAGGAATAGAGAAGGCCCTATGTTGGACAGTCTTAAGAAGAGATATTGTGTTCTAATATTACAACTTAAGTTTCAAAGTATTAAGACAAAAAAAGAACCTTATATTAAGGTTGACACAAGAGAACTCAATGGAGTTCCAAGTACAAAGTGTCTATCTTATATACACTGGACTAATAGTTCATGCTACACTAAAACTAATCTACCCTAAAAAGTATATGTACTATATACCATTGACATATAATATAACATCATTGTTCTGGAACTTTCTATATCCTTTTATGTGACATGTGATGGATATGTGACACAGTGTCACATTGTGTGATGGTTTGTGATAGTCATATGTAACATCATACTAACTCCTAACTTTAAGTCCAAAAATAAGAAAATAAATAAAAAATAAAAATGAGAAAGAAAGTGAAAATAAATAGAGTCTACTATCTTCAATTATGACAAATTACTCTATTACTGATCACATAGTTTCTCATAATCTCCATGGAACTCTAGACTTTATTTCTGAAAACTTAAGTATATCTAGAGTAGTTATCTGTCTTCTCTGATCCTTGGTAGTCTAAATACTAATATTTAAGATGCATAGATACTCTTAGCTTGAAAATCAACTAGTGTAGTGTACTGTTCTGATTTTTCATATTCAGAAATCTGACTTTCTTCTTATTCTACTTCCTATTAATATTTCCTTCCTAAATATAACTATTATGGTATACAGAGGCACAGCACATCTACTGAAGCCAAGGTTATATAGAATCTGCATACATTATATGATGTTCCTATGTTTTTCTGACATCTTTTATAATTTTCCCGCATATTATTTCCTATTCTAAGCATATTTCTCATCTAATATTAAAGACTGATTAGAGAATGGTAAATAGTTGTCATATTTCAAACTCCAAAACATGTCCAAAACATATCTAGCTTCAATATGACATCAAATTCTCATGGTTATTTGGCATTATTTGTGCCCAAAACTTTATTGGAGGTTTGGTACTTTATAATAGACTTAATCTCATTGAAATTCTACAGTTTTTTGGCTTTATTTGAGTCAAAATCCATGGTTATCTTTATTTGTTTTCATTGCCTATTTATTTCCTTCAAACTGTGCAAATTTACTCAGACTTTACACAGAGTTTTCCTCTCTTCAAGTCTAAACTTCTATATAGTGTTTCACTACTGAAACACTCACTCAGAGATCTGTTTTAACTACTCTTTTTATTATTTTATGTATTTAAGGCTGGTGATCACTTTGTAATAGCTAGCCTGATAATCAACTAAAGTTGACACTAAATTTCCAGTGTCAATGGTGACACACTTTACTCCTCTTCTTATAATTTCTTACAAGACCATCTTCTGAAATTGCAACTACATGGCTCATAAGAGGCACAACACATAAGTTGAGGCCAAGGTCATTCCAACAAGTCTGTATCACTAAGCTTACTGCATGGAGTTTTTACACTCTGTGCATGTCCAAGCCAACTTCACAGACTTTCACCTTCAAGTGCAAGCTACATCTAACAATAGTACAAGATGACCACTTATATAATAACACTTAATAAAGCTTAAAAGCAGAGATAATAAAGATAATTTGACAAATTCCATAAGCTTGATAATGGTGTTTAAAGTTAGTAATCTAGAAAAGATAAAGAAGTTCACAGACTTAGCAACAGTGCTATAACTTAAGATCTTATATAAGGCAAAAGATAACTTTTGTATTAAGCAATACAAAAGAACTCAATAGAGTTCCAAGTACAAACTAGTCTATCTTATATACCACAAACCATAGTCTATACACACACTATAATTAACCTACCCTAAAATATATATGTCAGAAGTACAGTATGAAGTATATATATAGTACTAGCCAGATGTCAAAGCTAGGCTTGACATTGTGCACTTTTAGCGTAACTGGTTCAGTGATCTGTTCTTAATAATATATGCTTTCCATAAGACCAACATATTGTTACCATGCTGTATGATATTATTTATTCTAGAATATTCTATGATTTTCTCTGTATCACATGTTTGTGTGACAGTTGTGACCATAATGTCACACTCAAACCCTAACCCTTAAGTCAAAAATAAAATAAAATGGAAAAGAAATTTAAAGAAAAAATAAAATAAAGAGTAAAATAGAGTTTATAGTTTGCAATTCTGACAAATAGACTATATTTTAAAATTTTATAAAGTAGTAGGTTCTCTTATATTATCTTAAATATTATTAGGGGATATTAGTAGTAAATAAGCCTAGATCTACTTTATGGAAGCTTAGTTATACTTTTAGGCTGATTATTACCTAGATTAGCTCCTAATAGACCAGTAACTGCTTCTAATTATTTTGATTCCTATTGTCTAGTCTGTTACAGTAATACTATAGTTATTTAGTCAATTATAGTTATAGATACTGATTGGTCAAGTGTACAAACCATGTGCTATATATAGTAGTAATATAACAGTGTCATATCCCAAACTCCGAAACATGTCCGAGACATGTTTAACTTCAATACAACATCAAATCCCCATGGATATTTGGTCTTATTTGTGTCCAAAACTCCGTCGGTAGTTTGGTACTTTATAATGGACTTAATTCCACCAAAAGTCCGCAGTTATTTCACTTTATTTGAGTCAAAATCCATGGTCATATTCATTTGTATCCATTGCCTAATTATCTCCTTCAAACTCCGCAAATTTACTCAGAATTTACGTGGAGTTTTCCCCTCTTCAAATCTGAACTCCTATATAGTGTTTCACT
>Ga0157364_1006296_pt1 | contig 12176 bp, 5 predicted proteins | sample AttsexASBM2_FD_111476 | JGI IMG/M metagenome (GOLD analysis project Ga0157364, IMG submission 111476) | Fungus gardens microbial communities from leaf cutter ant in Ribeirão Preto, State of São Paulo, Brazil - Atta sexdens ASBM2 | ecosystem: Host-associated > Fungi > Mycelium > Unclassified ...
ACGATACGCGCGCTTTGTTGAGTTTTCGTCCTCATTACAATAAATATTACCCATTTTGTATTGGAGATAGTTATTTACTTTTTATAATAGACTAACATAACAATTATATATATATATATATTAAAAAATGAAAAATTAAAACGTTAAAACATTCTTTTCGCGATATTGCGATTGATTTGTGACCAGCGTATTTGCTTTGTGCACTCTACCGTATAAAGTTTTTTCTTTATCTCATCAGAATAATTGAGAAATCGATTAATCGGTAAGCGGTAAAAGAGCGATCAATAAATTCGAATCGCAAAATTGTCATTTGCGATAAATCATTGACGGAATTCTTATCAGAACTTATCGGAAGCTATATTTTGGAGTTTCAATATATTTCAACATATTCAACAAATATAAAATTTGCTGTACTACATATATGTATAAAATAGTTTTAGATATATATCTTACGTTTTAATTATAGCCCGATACCTAAAATAACCTTCAGTTTATCTTGATTCTTATAAACTGATCTATACGACATGGTTCATATTAAATTGACATGAATCTCTAACGAAATGGTATTTCAATTGTTATAAATGGTTTTTTGTAACGGAAGAAAATCATTTAATTTCGAGACATTTCAATCGATGACCTTTTATATTGCAAATTTTGAAAACAGACAAAAAACATTAATTATTTTTCCCTTCAAATTTTAAGTTTTTAATCGGAATCAACGTGTCTGAAAATTCTTTAGATCCATCATATTAGATCAAGCATTTCTTAATTCCAAAAAATTTTAAGTTAGAAATTGAAAACCCTCCAATGTTACATTTCGCCGAAATTGGACGACTTTTAGCATTTTTGTCTACTATATTGGTTCAGCCATATATTAGCTCAGCCATTTTGAATTTTCTAATTTTGTGTCTGAATTTAGAATCAGTGATTCCATAAATCTTTTAATACTACATTTCGCGAAAATTGGCAAACTTTTATAATTTGCATATTTTTGTCTGCTATATTTCAAATTTTTTAACAGAGTTCTAGCCGCTTCATATTTTTTATTAATTTTTTAATATCTGGATCTAACACGACACTTGCAGAAAATGTTTTGTGCTGATTGCTTATAGCAGTTTTAACGTTCTCTGCTATGCTACATTTCGCTAAAATCGAAAAACTTCGAACATTTTTATAACATTTCTTTCCGCCATATTATTGGTCAGCCATTTTGAATTTTCTCATTTTGCATTCGAATTCAAAATTAGCGACTCCAAAGATCCTCTAACACTACATTTCGCAAAAATTGGATGACTTTTACTATTTCCATAAGCTATATCGATTCAGCTATTTTTATTTTCAAATTTTAATTTCGGATTCGGCATCAGTGACTCCGAACATTCTTTAATGCTACATTTTGCTAAAATCGAAGGATTTTTAACATTGCTGTAATATTTTTATCATATTGATTCAGCCATTTTAATTTTTCAAATTTTGGATTCTGACTCGAAATCAGCGACGAAAATCCTTTAAAATTTCATTTTCCCGAACCGAAGTATTCTAATAGCCTCAACGAAAAGAGTTTTTTAAGATAGGATTATATAAATATTATAAATATCATCATTGCATAGATTTTTAAACGAATAATTTAAAAATATACATATATTTTGCTCTTGATATTCCTTTTTATTTGGATGATATTGGCATCGAGTATTATAAAACTATAACACATTTTGTAGGCAGGCATATGAATAGGGATGCTAAATTCTGATGTATTGTCACAATTATAGTAAATAATTCTTCACGTACAAACGATAATTACCGAATTTAACGTTAATGATTCCTTTTGAGCAAGAGTCTACAGATTTATTTATAAAAAAATCATCTAAAATACTAATAATTGCGTTGCAAAAACTTATATGATAATTAGCGATCAATTAATTAAAAGATATGAGAATTATTATTATTTACAGTTTTGCGACAAGTTGAATCGTTTGCGATTAACACACTTTGCATACATTGTACATACTAGTGTGGATAATATACTAAATCATATATATAACGTACTAATCATATATATACTAAAGTGAAAAATCTCGATCGATCAGATTTTTTTTCAAATGATATATTTTACACAAAGTAGATAAAAATCGATGATTTATTTAACGAATTATCAAACTTAGATGCCTTTTTTTGTACAATATATATCATCAATGAGTTTTAATATACGTAACTAAAACAGGTTACAAATGAGTATTCCTTGAGAGATACGGAAAGATACAGCGTAAAAAATAAAACATTGTATCCATCTGCTGTTTACGAGATAACGATCAGCGTAAATTCCTGAGTTACGTTCAGTATATCGCATGTTTCCTTTCATATATGTATACACTATTAAAATTAATCTAAATAATTTAAAAATATGATGTTGATATAGTTTTAAACACATTAATCAAATCTATATGCATACATAAATATAATTATTACCTACGCTATGCACAATACTAATCTTTACATCTCTGTATTTATTTACAATTATCCTAACATCATTCTTTCCGTTCTCGTTTGAATAAAACTTGCGTTTCAATTTACATATAATAAAATATTCTTTAAATTTTTATTATAAATTATTTCATAAAAAGACAATTGATACGCTCTTCATCAACACAATCAGTTCTATTCCTTTTGTAACAATAATTTTTAAATTCTTTTACAATAACGTGATGTAATGTAATTCGATAGAGAAAACGCAAGTTTTTTTATGCGCTATTGTAAAACCGTTATTCTATAAAATTGTACTCGATTATTAATTTCTTTAAAATATAGTATATTTCACGTGATATATTGCATTAAAAATTCGTTTAGCAAAGCGGTACGAATCTGTAAAATGAATCGTAGGTTCGATAATAAAAATAAAATCAACCAGCGTATAAGATTCTTTCAAGATTACTCATACAACACAGTTTTTCAAGGGATGTCGTAAGGACATACAGAGGACATCTACGTCTTAAGAATATCCTTAGAACTTTTCTTAGAGAATTGTATTGTGTGGGTATATTCCATCTACAGGTTTTTTCATGACTAGAGTTATGGTCTTTCGTACTCGTACAAGTAATGGCAAGTAATACATTATATTGTCCCTAAAGCAAGGAATTCCCTAAAACAAATTATTGTTCGAAAAGAACTCGTGAAAGAATCATGTTTTCTAAGCTGTTTCGCGTCATTTCGATTTTGTTCCTCTCGCGACTTTTTCTTCGCCAGACGCAATACATAGGAACTAATTATAAGATTAAGTTTACAAAGTCCAAAGCGATCATGTGCACGTGTTCGTGCAACTTGACTTGGGACGATAGTTTCCGAATTAAAGAAATTAAAAATTAAATTAAAAACGTAGAATAATTAAATAACATAAAGTTAAGTTTTCCGGATTGGCACGATTGCGGGATGTAACTACGTCGAATACATCGTAGCACACATCACGGTTATGCACAAATATTCACCAAGTATCTTTTCGATGAATTTTGATGTTGCGTATGGACAGAATGTTGGAAGCGCGTTAATAGATCATAAAATAGTATGTGCCATTTTCGCGAAACCATTGAATTCTTCGACGCAGAAAAAGAAAAAGAGAAACGAATGTACTTATATTCATTCCTGATTTTGCTTTTGAGAAAATATTTTATCCATCTTGTATTCCTCACTGATACGATATTTGCCTAAACATACTGCTAATCTCCTCCATAGTCTTGTTCTTCGTTTCTGGCACTTTCTTGTATATAAAGAGCGTGAAGAACAACTGCAACACTGCAAAAATGATGAACACGTAAGCGCCTAGTACCTCCTGCAGTGGCAAGAAGCCAATGCTGACGATGAAGTTTGCGGTCCAGTTGACGGCGATGGCGATGGAGGTAGCGGGTGGTCGGGCGGATTGATTGAATAACTCTGACACTAGGAACCACGGAATACTTCCTGGTCCAGTGGCAAATAGGACGACGAACATGATGACAAGCACAATCGAGAAGTATGCTGCTGCGCGTGAGGTTTCCTAAAATGTACAAATAAAACATTTAATTATGATCTCAAATTAATTTAATTAGTCAAGACAACAAAGGCTCAAAGTCTTTTAAGAGTTGTATATCCTGACTAACTAAAGAATAAGAGTACGGTTCAATGGCGCTATAAATGCTTCGAAGCTTTTGATTGACCAATCGGAAAAAAGAATTTTTCTAAGTGATCAATAAAAAAAAGAGCATTTGTATAGCATGAAATGGACCATAGTTTAAGAATACTTACAGCGAATACAAGACAAATGGCGAGTAGGGCGGTATCCACGAACATGCCGGAAAATCCGACTAAGAGTAGTGTTTTTCTGCCTGCTTTTTCTACTAACACTAAAGAGACGATGGTCATTAAGACGTTCATAGCGCCGACTCCCATCGTGGCATTTTGAGCGGCATGCTTGTCGAGTTGCGCCATCCTAAAGATCTTCGTCGAAAAAAACATGACGGCATTTATGCCGGATAACTGCTGGGCGAACATAATCATGATCGAGATGAATAACGGGATACGAAGCGCTGGATTTACAAAGAGTTCGCGCAGAGTGACCTTCGGCACCAGTTTCACTGACTCGTACTCTGCTCGCATTTCTTCCATCTCATCGTGAACTTCGATCGTGCCACGTAACCAGGACAGCGCTATTAAGAAGAAAGAAAAAACGATAAATATGAAAAAATGAACAAAGCCGACAAGCGAACAGATCGGACAAAGGATTTGATTATTCTATGACGCATAAAGCGACAGATTAAAAAAAGACAATTTATTTTGAGAAATACTCATAAATTCCTTTCAAAGTATCTCTTTTATCCGCTTAACTTTATAATTCGCTTTTACATTCGCTATTTGTGACGAAATAAATTATATTCTTTCCTACCTCTTTGTGCATCCATGTCTTTGCCGCGATTGAGCAACAGATATTTGGGACTTTCGGGACAGAGAGGCAGCGTGCATATCTGGAAGATCGCTGGTACGATTGTCAAACATAGTAGCAACGGCCACTGTTCGGCGGTACCAAGGACTTGCTCCAGACCGAGGATTTGCGATACCAGAATCGAAATGGTGATGACTAGCTGATAGACGGTGCCCACGGCGCCACGTAGATGCACAGGTGAGATCTCAGCCAGGTACATTGGTGCCAGGCCAGCATTCAGCCCAGAGTTTATACCGATCAGGAATCTGCCGACGATTATCATTTCGTAGCTCTTCGCCGCCTTGGCGCTACCTTCGAAGATCACAGTCACCAGAACCAAGATGTTGTTCAGCAGCAGACCGCCCTTTCTGCCGAAACGATCCGCTACCCAGCCTATCATGGAACCCCCTATCATTCCACCGACGCAAAATATCGACACCGCCAACGACCAAATTAACGTCACTTCCGTCTTTTCTGTTGGGATGCCCGTGCGGTTTGTTTTCAGATCTTTGATCCAGTCTTCGATAAGCTATAAACGTTAAAATATTTATTTAATTATTTATTTATTTAAAATCTTCATAATTTTTCACTCATTATTTATTTATTTTTTCCGTACATCATAAATATTTTACTCATATTATTGGATGGATTCGTAATTCTAATATAGAAATACAATCTATATGATATGTACTTCTTACACAGAGAAAAAGATTTCTTTGGATTTAATAAATGTTATTGAATACAAATAAATTTGTTATTTGGAATGGTTCAAAGCAATGAATCAGTTTAAATCAATAAGTGATTGTTTGAATTTGAAACAATGTATATCGTTGTCTTAAATATATTATTTGTTTGAACAGATAATGTCTATCTTCAGCATTCGCGTGATCAAACTGTATGGCACAAACATAATTAATATAGCATATAGTAATTTCGGCCAAAAAAATGTAAGCGTTGTTCTAAGAAAAACAATTATTTGCATGGAACAATCTCTATCAATATATTTTGCCATTTTTAAATAAATAATTTTTGTTTATATTCATTGTAACCAAATAATATATATTATTTAATCGAAAGATATTACTTCAAATAGTAATGTTATTTCTGTCAAGCAATAGAAGTTTCTCGAATGAAACAACAAAATTTTTATTCAAACAAATAATATTTCATACAAGCATATATTGTTTCAATGAAATAAATTTTAGTCAAATAAATTTCTTATAAGAAATACTAAATTCAAAGAAACCTTTTTCTCTGTGTATATATTAAGAAAAAGTAAATGTAAGAATTTAGATAAATGTTCTTGCAAATGGATCAATGTAAGATGTTTTAAGAATGTCTGATTAAATTAGTATTTATACCTGTTGAGGGGCATTAACCACACCGGTATTGTATCCATGCTGGAACGATGAACCGAGAGCGGCCGCTGCGATAGCGAATGCTAATCGGCCGTTAAGACCCTATGACAGAAATCGGAAATACTACATGTACATGGGAAATCTTATCTTAAAGTTATTACAGGAAAAATATGTTTTTATCTTATATTAAATATCTTATATTAAATTTTATTTTTATTTTGTATTAAAAAAGAAAATATCTACGTATAATTTTAATTTTCTGATTAAAATTTAAAGAGAAATATTCCTTCGGAAAATTCTTATAAGGAATATTCTCTTAGCATTTTCGAAACGTCGTTATATTTCTTCTTGAAATGCAAATATTGATATCAGACGTATAGTCAGGCATATTGAAAAAGTGATAAATATTCAACGCGCAAAGTATAATGTAAAAATATTGCTTACTGGCTTTCAGCTGTCAAATCGAAAAAATCGAATATGTGTCGTACAAGTAACGAACCGCGAAATATTCGCGAGAAATATTATTTTATTAAATAAAATTTTCATGTATCTTTATCTTTTATTTTTAGAGTATTTCGCGTATATATATTCATATATATTATATATACAAGAAAAGAAGAAACGTTTCTGTAAAAGAAAAGTCATCTCATTTCGCAGAGATTAAGTTTCTTTCGTATCTTCTAATACCGGGAATACTGCTACTTTTGCAGAGACGTGCGTACCGTTCTTCTCACATACGGCATCTCGAAGTCGGTCGACTTAATCGTCATCCTGAATGAAAACTTTCCTTACAAAGACATACACTTTTGATCACGTTCCAATATTTCACTTTCACCAATCGACACACACGCGGTAGACGAAAAAATTACATGAATTGTGTCGGATCGTTTGTTTCGTAGTTAGTTCGTCTTAATGTTATATCGTTCTCCAGTATCTCAAGTATCTTGGAACATGTGCCGAAGACTGGTGAGTTGGTATTCTCGCTGGCCATTCTTATACTATGAGACCACATACGCACACATACATGCGTACGCATGCGGAGCATATACATCTTTCCATTTGGAAGATACACACACATTCCATACGCATGCGTATGTGTCGCGTTATTTAACACGGCACTACAATATACGTACATTACTCAATGATCTTTTTTCTTTTATTGAATTTGCATAAGTACAGTATATGATGCATATTCATTCGCATACATCATTTCCATCGAGAACCGATACTCCATTACACACAAGAACTTTCAATGTGTGCCAAACAATGGCGTAAATCGCGTAAATTATATCTTATTAAAACGAATTTGTTTCTATAATCGGTGTTCAATTAAATTGTATTAATATTAAAAAAAAAAAAAGAAATAAAAGACAAATCGGTAGCGAGAATTAATTATTCAATATAGATATGAATTTCTTTCGAAACACCTTCATTTATTTTTGGATTATTATAGTTTACTCACTAGATTAGGTTTTGCACTCGCCGTATTGTATTAAATCTTTAATTAATAACATTAATATCAAAATTATAGAAGAATAATTCTTGAAATAAAAAAATGAAATAATTTCTTCTCTACATTTCACGATAATTGCAATTGGAGAACGTAGAAAATGCATGCATGGATCACATCGCAAGAATCGCAAATGAAGCGCACCATCATCATATTATTCCAAACGCATATATTTACATATGCATAGCATTTATAAATATTTATCAATGCATTTTTGACAATGTTGTGAATCTTCTTTGACGTCGTTCGTCCGATAGCCGGAATGCACTTCGTACACGAATATATGATAACAATGCTATGTACTATGCACCGAGACTGTATTCATTAAAAGAAATTCTATTCCGTTCAGATCATACACTGGACTTTAAATTCTATTTATAAAATAAATAACAATTGCAATTTATCTTCTATTTGCTTCTGGTTTCATTCTTTTTATCTCTCAAAGCTCTGCAAGAGCATATACTCTTATTCAATTTCACTATAAATATGCAAAAGAGAGCAGCAAAGCAAACAAATCTATTAAAGCATTTACATTGCGGTAATCGTCCACTTTACAATTTTGTGTCTTCGATCTTTATCTATTTGAGATAATTCAATTCTTAAAATGATACGAGCAAAATTAGACCTTGTTTAGCTGGACGGTCGAGCTAACAATAAGTAAGCTAGAGATAAATGCAAATCATTCAAACGTTAAACTAATAGTATTATAATGTTGGATTTAATAAATTAACGTTGTACGTCAACGAAAATATTCTCATCTTTCGTTATCTCGCGTTTTTATATGCTGGTGCGAAGATACAAATGCATTCAAAGTTTGCACAATACAGCGGTACTAAATCCTTATCTCGTGATGCATCGTTCATTGGTCGTGTAACTTTTTACGCATATAAAATAAGATGTTTTTGTAAATATTTTTCAAAAATTTGTTGAAGTGTAACTACAAAAAATAATCTCTCAAAAATAATGTCTCACTGAAAATTTATATAATTTTTTTCGCCGATTTTTACACGCGCGCGCACGCACACACACACACACACACACACATTCATAAATGATAAAGTTCATGCATTACATTTTAATAAGAAAAAATAATATAGAATATTATAGAAGCAACACAAATAGAAACGACCTTTCGAATTACAAAAAAAGAAGCGTTACATAAAAGGCATTTATAAGCGCGAATCTAAATCCTGATAGTTCGTATTATTTAACATTTATTATTAATATGGCCGGAAACATGTATATTCTCGATTAAGAGAAGTCACAAAAAGAATCAATATAAAATTATGTTAAAGCTGTACTTATAGTGAAAATTATTTAATTCCAATGAATTGAAACAGATTCACGTGTTAAATATTTAATCTCTAAAATATATAGATTGCTTTTCAAATCTGATCGAATATAAAAAGAGAATTTTATTTCAATTTATCTATAAAAAATAAATAAATAAATAATAGCAAATAAAAATATTCAATTATTAATCAGTCAAATACTTGACTTTGTAAATTAAGAATCTATACATTCGCATTATACATTTTTATTAGATAATTTAATCCTTAGAATTCACCTGATTTTTACAAAGACAAGAACAATGTTTTGTCTCGCAATTATTGTCGAAATAAAAAAATGCAATGCAGGCGAAAAGTATAGAACAAACGCTTACTTATTTCTTCGCAGCGATAATCAGTTCTATTAACCCATACATATCACGAAGATAAGGGCACGACCGAAGAGATTACCAATGCTAAAGCGACTCGCAATTTATTTCGATGCTACGTAAAAAGTCGCCTTCAAATATTTAGCCGTTTCTGATGATTTATTTAATTTGAAGATTACTTAATTTCCACACAATTATATTTATTTCAAATGCAGATATATGTGTATTAAAGAAAACGTGCAAAACAACTGAAACGAAGTAATTAAAAGAAATAATTTTTGCAAAACAAACATGTGAAGATAGAAACGGAAGAGCGATTGGATCAAGTATTAATTTAAATAGAGTTCCATCAAGGCAAAACGTAAATTGATAACAAAATGTGTTATTTTTATTTTGAGTCTTTAAAATGAAATCAGTTTAATATAATCACGGCTATAAATGCCGTGTTTAATGTTAAAAATGATAAATTAATGTCTGCACGCGAATCTGTGCAAGGGTGTCGACCCTAAACGCCATCAATCCACAATAGCTCTATGATTGTGTGCGTGTGCTACAAAACTGATATTGATCGCACACGAGACAGTGGATAAAACCATCTAGATCATGGTCGGAGAATACAAGCATGAAACCTTGGAAACGATCTGAATCGCATTTCTATGTTACCTTCTATCATCAATTTCTTCTTGTAATTTTTATTACAATTTCAAATTTATTTTGAATTTTAAACAGGCTATTATTTTATAAAATAAAGTTCTGTCAGTCTTTCTTAGAGAATTCACTTTTTTTAGACAGAGAATGTACATATTTATTACGCGGATGATGTTTGTTATAAAATTCATGAGAAACCTGCCAGAACAATAGAACACTTTTGCAAGTAAATAGCTGACAATAAGTTAAACAAGAATTCATTTCGTGAAATTGAATTTCTAATTCATCAAAACGGAAAATTAGTTTTTAAATCGAAACTTTTCCGCTTGTCTTTTTGTAATAGTTACTTGAATGTTGAATTAATTTAATATTAAATTTAATTGCAAATGTAAACAAATTTATCTTTTTTTCTTTTTTATTATTTTCTCACCGGTTCTTCTATCGATTGGAATTTACTTTATTAAATGAAAAAGAATCGAATTTAAATTGCAGAGTACACTTGTGATTTCAAAGATGTTTCAAGATTGATTTCTTTTCGATATAAGAAGAATAAAATAACTCTTTATTTATTCAGACAGCACACAATATTTAAAATATTTACAAAATATTGATAAATATTTATAAGGCTTATTTTAAATATTTTGTGGTCTTGGATTGCATAGATCATAAATATTTATTATAAATATTATGAAATATTTATTGTAAATCTTCTAGTTCTATAGAAATACTTATTGTAAGACATTATACTTATTGTAAGACATTATAATCCAAAAAAGAAATACTTAACAGAAATATTTATTTATATTTATCATAAATATTATATTTATTTTCCATCTTTTAATAATATTTCGAATAAAGCTTCATATAAAATATGTACATAAAATATTTACATAACATTTAAAAAAATGAATAATAAATATTCTGTGCTGTCTAGGCGGTATTCGCTCTATCATTGATCGGAGGTGACGCCTATGAACGGCTAGAAGTCGTTCCAACCAGTTCCAACGGCTGGCCAGCCGGGCGTGCGTGCGTTGCGTACGAGCATTGTAATCGTATACGGCACACAGCGGATATCACATACACACGCATTGCGGTCACGTGCGTAAGGGATATTCGGTCGTCGGATTTCTACATAGCAAAGTTCCAGGCCATGACGTATCCCGCGTCATAAAGAAACAAGCTATTCGTCTGTAGTGTGCATATGCACTCGTAAACGAAATCCGCTCGCAACTGCATTGGCCGTAGCGAAGGCGTGTCGCCGCGCTATTGGTGCTGTCGGTACATCCAACGGTCGAGCCCCCCGAGAGAGCGGCGGCGGCGGCGACAACGACGACGACGACAGAGGCATGAGCGCGCTAAAAATAACTCGAATACTCGCGTGAGCATGAGCGCGCCACCGACATTCGTCTACGTGTGCTGCCTGTTTTCGAGACGCCGTTGTCCCGGTTACCTTGCCAAGCCGCTAATTTCCACGATGTTCCACGAGACTGATGGCGAAAAGAACGCGCGCCCCCGTACAAGGTCCGCAAATACTCTTGTTTCTTTGATATGGATGGTCTAGTCTCGTTCCGGAACTTTCCTACTTCGTTCTTTTCGCCTCTTTCAATTTTCATTTCTTTCTTAACAATTAGGATCAATCTTATATGAAAGAAACTGATTAAAATAAGAGGTCTCTATTCCGTAACTTTTAATGACAGTGTCGGTGTCACAGGTTTTAATTATATTGTATATAGTAAAAAGAGTTGTACAATAATAGTATAACGATATCGTTGTAAAAATTAGATAGGGATTCTAAAGTAATTTTCTACCTGAGAAAATATCAATGATTATTTAATGAGCGCCCCGCAAAGATTTCAATATTTAAGGTATAGTCGTTTCGTATTGAGACGATAATATTGGATAAGATTTCACTGTTCGTGTTACTGAAAAATTGCAAGATGCATGATGTGCTAATTTCTATCGATAAGCCAGTACAACAAAACACATAGAATTGCATTGCACAATTTTATCTTTGTTATTTCTTTCAATTGAGCGACCTTCTTTTAATTTGATTTTCAT
>Ga0157364_1006297_pt1 | contig 12176 bp, 5 predicted proteins | sample AttsexASBM2_FD_111476 | JGI IMG/M metagenome (GOLD analysis project Ga0157364, IMG submission 111476) | Fungus gardens microbial communities from leaf cutter ant in Ribeirão Preto, State of São Paulo, Brazil - Atta sexdens ASBM2 | ecosystem: Host-associated > Fungi > Mycelium > Unclassified ...
CTGAAAGCGTAACAAAATATGAAATATTTCTCGCAAAAGTTATATAGTTAAAATATACATTTCAATGAATATTTCTGCACGAGTTTTTAACTCAAGCTTTGAATATATCTCTTTAAAAAATTATAAATGGCTACTAATTAGAAGATTGTTATAAATTGACAATAGATAATTAATAGCAATAACAAAGCTAGGTGTAAATTTTTTTAGAAACACATAAATAAGATAAAGCAGAATTATTAAATCTCATTTATCCATATTGAACACAATTTTATATACATTCCAATCTATTATTATTGTTTAACGGTATATCAAATATAGTAAATTACAAATTATATTTTACAAATTACAAATTAAAAATTTTCTATCATTATTTTTCTATCGTTTTTTTTTGTCAATTAAGTAAAACTTTCGAAGCCTTAATTTAAAAGAGGCTATTACATATAGATCTTCGCATTATCGTCTCCTCTTAAATATTTGTGTGTTTCCGGTGAACATTCGTGCTGCAAGAAGTGCCATTTGCTTGCGATTTGTCGAATGTGGCGCAGGATTTAACGACTTTTGAGGAAGCCAATGCGTCGTGTGCAAAAACGTCTCGAGTGCAGTGCCAGTCCGCGGCTGATGCCGGTCTTTTTGCTCTGGCTCTTGCCGGGGGATGGGCTTTGGCGGCCGTCTGAGCTAATTCTTATGCGATCGTAAATAATGTCGCGCATATATCAAAACTTACAGCGACTTCCCATCCCGGCGTCGCAGTCGATGTCGCCGTTTCCTACGGTAGTCCTACGCCTCACCCTTCTACCTGCATCTCATCCTGTCTTCTCACCCTGTCGCGGCTCTTTCGCATTCCCCTTGACCATCTTAGCATCATTTCTCTTTCTTCCTCCCGTCTTCTCATTTACCATTCGAGCATTTACACATCTGTCAAACATTTATAGTCAGATTAAAGATACAATTCAGCGATCCTATTAATTAAGAAAGTTAATTACACCAGAATTCAATTTTCCTAATTGCTCATCGTCGAATTTTTGCGCCGCTTATGCTACGTAGTACAATCTTGTCCGTTTGCGGAGCTATACTGCTACGTCCAGAAAGTCGTCAGACGGAAAATACCAAGGGATAGTCGAGGATTCCGTCGAAAACGTCTTTCTCTCTCTCTTTCTCTCTTTCTCTCTCTCTCTCTCTCTCTCTCTCTCTCTCTCTCTCTCTCTTTCTCTCTTGATCCCTTTTAATTTCACGATTTAAGCGCGGCTCTTCATTCTTCTTGTTTCTCTTTTTTCGGATACTTCGAGCTTGCCCTCTTTAGCTTCTCTTGCGATTGACTTTCGAGAGTATAAGAAAGGTACCGAGCACGATGTATTTAAAACTATTTTTTGCAAATTTTTCATCGTGATCCATATTTTATCGTGATCCATTAAAATATTTCTCCACTCGCGCCAAGGATATTATATGTATACATATATGTATTAATACTTACAGTGCAATCTTAAAATACCTTATCGTAGGCATTTTTTCCTGGATATAAGTAACTCACGTCCGATCATTTCTTCATGTATTTTTATAGTGGTTAAAAATGTCTAAAAATCCAACGTACTTTCAAGTTTCCAAAACGAAAGTTTTTACTTTATTTTGAAAAAAAAAAGATAAAATGTAGTATAATGTAATTATTTTTGAAATTTTGAGAAACTTCCATGAATAAAAATCAATCGGATTAGCTATCTAAATTTATACGCAAAGAGTTAAACATGAATGAACGGGGAAAAAGATTTATATTGCTGATATATTTACGAAAGAAAATCGATTAAAATCTTTTAAGAAACGATAGGAGAATAAACAAGCGTTAAATGTGATTCTGCAAATCGGGACATTTCGTGCCGTTGTAGCGAGTTATGATATCACTTTCCGACGTCCTACGAATCCCTGGAGCCTTTGTATGTCGCCGGCTCAGTCTAGACGATTCATGGATACTTTCAAGATATTTTAAATATATATCGAGCACGACGGACTGCGGAAGTTTGCAGGGAGTTTAATACCTAACAGCTCCCTAGACTGTCGTTTATACTACGGCTCCAAACTCTCCGCTCTTCTAGATCTCTCCTCTCATTTCTTATCACGCTTCCTCTTATGGGGTCGCGTCCTTTTAACGTACAATATTATTAAATTCGTAACCGAAATACTTGTGCAAAGTGAAATCCGCCAGCTTCGGCTTTCGCGGAACTCTGCTAATTTTTCGCTCGCTGCCCATATCTACGTAGCCGTGATGAGAGTTCTTAAATTGTGGGATCCATTTATTTCATTTAATACGACAATGCATACTTTAACAGATATCTTCGGAGCTAGTTAAAGCGCTCGTATCGGCTAACTATAGGACGGATTATAAATGGGGATTTAAACTAAGTCCTTAATCTTCTAAACTTCCTCATTTGTTATAGGGAAGCATCCAAAATATTTTGCATTAATTATTTATCCTAAATTTACCTTTAATTATGCACAGAGTAATTATTTACGAATTTGTATGTGCGAATCATGCGAGAGAGCCGGAACATTGTGCATCCATTAACTAGAGATCTCTATTTTTTTGTATAACTTTGTACTCTTTTACCTCGCTTTAGACGTAACTCTCTGGTGCAAGCGGACAGTTTCCGAGACAGTGTCTAAGAAGTTGCTAAGAACGAGCGGATGAGTTAAAGTGCAACTTACTCGTGAACTTCCAACGTTCATAAATCATTATGATTCCGCGCGGCTATAATGTAAGCACGTTCGCACTTATTATATGCTGAAGTATACTTCATTAAAAATTGAGTCAATAATTAAATAAGTGGTGCATAAAAATTAAAAAAATAACTCTTGCATGAATATTGGCATATATGTAATCATGAATATTTATTAATATTGTGAATTTTTAATTGCGTCGTATGGCGATTATCTTTTCTTTTTTCAAGCTGGTCATTCAAAAAAGTTATTGACTTCAGAGGGAAACTATTTGAATGGGTATACGACCTTTACTGGACCGCTATCGCAGATTGAAAATTAATTTTTAATTCCGCTCTTGCTCAGCCCGATAATCAATCCCGTTATAATTAAGCGCGTGTTATTTTAAAATATATCGCAGTTAGTTTTCAGAAGAGCTTAAATACTTTGAGTGTGAAAATTGGCATTGAATAATAAAAGGTTGGAATATTTGGAAAAACAGGATTAATAGAAAATTGTGGAAAGTTTAATAAAGAAATTATGGTTAAGGGAATTTAATTAATTATCAACGATTAATTGCAATTTATTTCAATTTTTTTTCATCGTTCAATTTGTTCATATAAAGCATGCGATAATTTTAAGTTACAATTGATAATTATTTAAAACGGTTTTGTAGTAAAATAATTTCATGATTTAAATTTTGCTAACGGCAGTAGCTATTTGTACTCAGTTATTTAAATTAAATATCAATTTTCTGTTTTTCCGAGTAGATAAATAAAAAAAAAAATAAATTGCAATATCTTTGAATTAATTTTTTTATTTCTCTACAATAATGTTAATTAATATAACATTTCTCTCAATATGAGAACAGAAAATATTTTTTAAATAATTTAAGAGAAAAAGATTTTCTTTAACTTTGAATTATCACAAAGTTGGTAAGACAATTGTAACAATAATGAGTAATATAATCACGTGTTTGCATGTCATTTGTATTTCAAATTGTCCATGCAGGAGGTGCCAAGTAGATGCTGCCAAGTGTTGCCGTATAAGCAATCACAAATCAATAATGATAGATTATTATTATGCTTCCACATGTAAATGCATCGCACGTGCAAAGATTTTGCTTCCGCTTTAACTGACCGACGTCGCATGCAGTCCCGGACACGCGTATCGCATTCCCACTAACACAGTCGGTAATGTTCACGGTCGTGATCGTGAGCTCGCTTCAATTGGTCGTGTGATTCATACTGCTTTCGTATCTGAACGCATACTTTGACTGTACGCAGGCATACCTCGGCATCGTATTATCGTCCGAATTATGGAATCGTCATTGATATGATCGTCATCAATCCTCATCGAATTCTGCGTTATGCGTATTAATAATTATCGCCTTATTCTGTCAAATATAATAACGTAACATACAGAAAACCTATATTATTTGAAGAAATAATTTTGCTCGTTTAATTTTTAAGAATTTAAAAATCGAGCTAAGATACAGATTTGAAAATAACTTTGTTGGCTCATTAAAATAATTATGTAGGAAATTCAAGCATGGATAATGCTGCAAAAATTTTTCTTCTAGCAACCAGCTTGAGTGTCCTACATAATAATTTTAATAATTATTTTTAAATATTTCAGCGCATAACCGCGCGTTCTTTCCGTGTATTTGTCATATTTTTAATGGATCATTAAAAAGCATTAGAATATTATTATATTATTATATTATTGAAAATAGATATAAATTTAAAAATGCATAAATATTTAAAAGAAATGTTAACACAATTTTATTGTGCGTGTAGCAATAAAAACAATATTTTTTGCAACTATAAACATATTTAAATGAGATAATTTGATCGTAGAATTGAATTTACATTTCGTGATACATCATGTTATTCATATCAAGAAATTAATTATTAATTTGTAATTAGTGAGTACACGTGCCTGGATTCAGACATTGGTGGAATTTTGATGATATATTGCTTATGCAATATGACTGACCATGTTGACTCTTATACTACTGAATACGCGCCGTTCATCGAAAACCTCGTTACTGCAGGGCTGTCTCACATTGGTTCATTACTATCGCGTCTAAATTGAATTTATTCTATGACAATATTAAGATCCATTTAGAGTTGATATGATTTTTTTTTATTTTTAAAAAATCGATATTGTCTTTCTCGAACATTGAAAGAAAAAAATAGTTCGTGAAGTTTACTTGCGAACCACAAAGCGAATGTATTCTCCCATTAAGGGATCAACGCTGCGTAATCAAAGAAGTCGTTAAAAGCGTAATTTTAGAAAATAAAGTATCTGTTACCGGTAAAGTTTAGTTTTCATTCTTGTTAATGTTCATAAAGATGAAAACGCGATTGGGATCTAAACTTCAAAGAGTCGCGGCGATTGAAATTAAGATTTTTTCCGTCATTAAGATTTTAACTACTTTCTACATCAGCTAGCGACACTAACATAGATGTATCTCGGTGCGCAAATAGAAAATGCAGAATGAAGTCTTTTATTCCTATCGCTCTACCAATACCGTGGAGTAATATACAGTATGGCAGTTTGATTGAAATATTTACTAATCTTTTTTGAATTTCCTATGACGTACGCAATCATTGTTGCTTTGACTGGAAATATTGCAGATTCAATCTTGACAAAAATCAACTGTCCCCATGCAAGCTGATTGCGTTTACACATTCTCGATACGTTCTACCATACGTGCGAAGCGCAATGTGTCATTGAATATATCGTACAATGTGCGAGTTTCACTGCTATTTTTTTGGATTTGTTAAATATCAGATCATTCGTATATGCAGTTATACGAGAGATTGATTACCTTGAATTAAGTAAAAAAATTTCAAGAACCACTCAATTTATTTCGAATATTTAGAATAAGTAATAATATTTCTTCTTTTGCTACGTGAATTATATTTGATTTTATTGATATAATAAATTTATTGCTAGTTAAAATTGCTATCCTGAAAATTTGACAATAATTAGTGGTATTTACTATGCAAATTGCATTAAATTGATCTTCGTATTAAATTTAAATAGTAAAAAAAATGAAAGAACGGTAGAGAAACGCGTATCGACATCCCTCAAACAACGCAATAATTAATGGATCTCTTGTAACACGAGAAAATCCATAATCCCGTAATCTTGAAGCGACATTGATTTACGATTGTGGTGGTGTCATTATTCTCAAAAAGTATCAAGATTTCCGGCGCATGATATTCAGATTCAATATCGTAATACAGCAATTTTTCAACGTCTGCTCATGCGAAGAGTTTCTGCCGACATGACACTCATTAGATGATATCGCGTGAAACCTCGTTAATTTGATACAGCACTCGTAAATATTCATACGATTACATGAACGATACAAGTACAGCTGACGAGTGTAGCACTGACACTTGATTTTCCTTTTTTGCCTTTCTGTTACAGGGGAACGCACGGAAGCCATGCAACGTGACGCCGGATACGTCTCTTCCGGAAGTGACGTCAGGCACTGGCCCGGACTTCTGCTTCCGTTTTCGTGGTTTCTAATACTCGCGCGCAACAGCCAAACTTTCTTGCTCTAGTGCACACTCGACAGTATTTCACGCTTATTTCTTGCCGTTTCCAACGCTGAAATGTACCTAAAACGCGACCAGCAAATCTAGATTGTTAAGATAAACTTTTATAGATTCTAAGAACATAATTTATAAACTGCGTTATATGATGATGCACTAAATGAAGAGATTATATACAATCCAAAAATGAATTGCGATAAGATTTATTTATAAGGATTCGAATTTACCTTCTACAATAATTGCAAATACGTACAAAAGCAGAATAATAAAAAGTTTGATTTAACTCGGGAAATATCTTAAAAATATTATAATCGTAGAATATAACTGTATCATAATAAGTTAGATTAATGATAAAATAATGTAACTATTTATATAATACGTAATGCAGTCGAGGAAAATAGGGTAATTAATATATCAATGCAGTTCTAGAAAATCAACATTTATCTGTAATGAAAAATAATGAAGAATAATTACAATTAATTAGACTTTAAAGAATGTCCATATGAAAATTATGAATTATTGCTTTGTAACTGAGAAATTAGTTACAGCAAGGTAATCGATGTAGATTCTATGACACGTATTTATATAAGTATTTATTTTAAATGATCACACACTTATAAAAGTTTGCAAAGAAGCAATTTCACATAAAGAAAAGAATAAACACAAAATTGTATGTAATTTAATATTGTTTTGCAATAATATATCATTATAACAAAAATAAATGTACCCTCTCTCTCTCTCTCTCTTTCTCTCTCTCTCTCTCTCTCTCTTTCTCTCTCTAAAAAAATAATAATTTTTACTTGGAGTATATATTTTTTCCGCTGACATTTAAAAATCGCGACTGTTTCCAGCCAATTACATAACAAATTTTGTATATTCATTCAATTTTCCGATTGTGCATATAAAATGAAAAGTACATTCTCTTTTAAAAAGAGTTTCACGCAAATGGAAATAAAGATAAAATGTTCTTATACAAGTTTCCTCGTATACTGTCTCGTAAATTTAGCTTTGTGCGCAAATAATTCATTAAATGACCTGCGATACTCCATTTGATCTCAATGTTCTGGAACGTTCTTTTCGTTGCCCCCCTCGCAATTCACGGTGTTTCTTTGAGCACAACTCTTAAAGTCAATGGGATTAAAGCGGTCGCGCAGTGCCAAAGGATGCGGAGGTAATTTGATATCGTGTATCGTGTATATTCTTTCGTTCGAAGATTCGAGAAGAATACGTCATGAATTTCATGAAATTCCGGAGAATATATGTGTCTACAGTACATCTAACTCTTTATTTTATTTATATTCTTTAAATATAATAAGAAAAAAGCTTGTCAGATTGTGCAACAAAATTAGGTACATATTGATTCTAATAATGATTATAATCTTTATTTTTATGTTTAATTACAAAATTTTGCACTGGAAAGAAATAAAAACAATTTTCTATTAGTAATATTATATAGGCAATGTAATACACACTCACACATCCCACATACACACACACACACGCGCGCGCGCGCGCGCACACGTAAAAACATTGTAAAGCTCACACAATATATTTAAATACACAATATATTTAAATATTTTTATACAAAACAAAAAAATAACGTCTGTTTTTTAAGATAAAATTTAATACATATTCTTTTTATCATATTTTCTTATTGCGAAATCATATTTTTTAATAGAATCAGATAAAAGTTATTTTATGTAAATAATATATAAGTAATCAATTCTTATTCGATTTGTGTATTTGTACGGAATAAATTCAGAACACATAATCACTAGCTGAATTATACTTCAGCCTCTCTTATAAATATCAAATAAGATGATGTTTGCTTATATTCATGTTTATTCCGATATGTAAAAGAAAATCGCATATTCGAATTTGTCAAATGCGGGAATGTGAATGCGTTATAGCAATTTCTCTTGTCATGCATCGCAAATTCTGAAGACATAATTCTCCTTAAATTCGCAATTTCACTATGGCGTAAGTTTTCTCATGGTAGTGCTTTGATGTGTTATGAATTACAAATAAGATGTGGGTGTATGGATAAAAAGATACAGTGTGACACATGCACGGTTACATATTTGATCAAGGTGAATTGCCTTTTCAGCAAGAGAAGATTCAAGAATAATGAATGCATAATTATGCTTTTTTAATGTTTTATATATATAATGTACATTGTCCTGTGTAACAAACGTTGTACAGTTCATAATCTTCTATCGTAAAAATTCTACCCTTATATTATTTCATATTTTCCAAATGATTATCAATTAAGTTAGATATGATAAAATTCGTATCTATAATTGTAAATAATGTCGCTATTAAGTATACATTCCAGATTTAATGTTCGCAAAAACAATTAAGTTTTATTATAATCGTATAAGAGTTATTGATATTTTAAAAAAACAATTTGATATGCTACATATAATTCACAAAAATATAACCAAATATACTATATCCAAATAAAATATTTAGGTGTGTGTATATATATATATATATATATATATTAAATCGGCTTTATTAATATTCTTCATCTCTTATTTTTTCACATGTAAGTGGATTAATATTATTAATATTAATTAAATGAAGAAATAAATGTAAAAAGATTTTATTTTCAATCTTAGCTTTCTGAAAATATTCTGAAGATAAAGATTTTTTTTTATAATCCCTCGAGAAGATTACAACTTGACTTACATTTAAACTAGGCCAAATGTAAATAAAAATACGGCAAACGGCTGTTTCCCGCCCAGACTTCGTCTTCCATTTTGAAATTGACGGGACCTATACGTATTTTATATTCAGGACATTACTTCGTGCTGAATTATTTTTCAAGTTCGGACAGGAGCACTGGTAGCAGCGGTAGTAACTCTTCCTGGACGAGGCTCCTGTCTCAGTCACCTCTCGTACTTGCTCACCGTCACCGGAACGAATACCGGTTCAGCTTTTCTCTCAGTGTAATCGTATATAACTGTCACTTCGCAGGAAAGGTGATACAAACTGTAAAACTCGGCCAGTCGTGTCAACGTAACATCCGACGTGTATTCAGATCCAAACTACAGCATTTGCGTGCTTGAAATTTCTAATATTGTAGCAGCACATACAATTGTTTCTTTGAAAAATCCTAAATTTCCATGAAATTCGAAATTATAACAATAGAAGACTGCAATATTGGTGAATTTATACATAAAGTGTGTAAGAAAAATTCATAATGTGTAAAATGTCAATGTATTATTTAAATTTAAACATAGAAAGAAGACAAATAATTGATGCTGCATAAAGAGAAACTCGTGAAATTGTAGCAATTAATTAGATCGTGTGACATGCAATTAAATTGTCGAATGTCACATGATAGACAGTTGCAAAAAAATCAACGAGTACGAGTACGATCTCACATCTAATGAGGCACGATGCAATTCAAGTGGCGCGTCGGGGATCGTTAAAAGTGCCGCTTAAGCGACGCTAAAGCAAGAATAAAATAACACTAAATTTACGGCGGATCGTGAATCAACATGCTTTATGATTGTTCGGGTAGCGGATGATAAAGGATGAGAGCACACGCGCGGGGAACTAGCTGGTCAAGTCGAACAGAGGCTCGAATACTCGCTAGGTAGGGGGATGAAAATTGGAAAACTGCATTGTCCACCCGTTCTACCCCTCTGGGACACATTCGTTAGTGAGCATCGTCCGCCGACGATAAATTTCACGTATCTTCCACTTTTCCGTCTTTCACCTGAGCTCAAATTAAAGATCAGCTTGATCATGATTGCTCTCCATGCGACTATCGACTTGATTGCTTTTATTAAATATTCTCGGAAATATTAAATTATTAAAATAATTCATATTTAGTAGTAAAACGTTGTTTATCAATTAATATTTACTTAGAGACTTGTATATTTACCGTTGCATTTTTACTTATAAATAATTTAAATAAAATCAGTTTTGAAACGTGATATAATTCGATATACGGATCTTAAGAGTCAATTTGATATTCGTGTGTGCCATATTTACTTATATCACGATATAGCGCAGAAACTTGGATAAAGCTAATCTTGGAATAGCTTTGAGTTCTGTTTCACGCGACTCGATACACGACTCATGAGGTTTCGTACGAGCAACTATTTCGTATATATATGTACTGCTATTCCATTTATCATCCAATCTCAATTGAATATTCGAATAATAATCGCTTTTATTGAATCTGTAAGACATCAGGTCAAGTCGTAGTTACAAAGAGAACTGCATGCGATTAATTAATTAGTTATAGATGAAAAATTATTTTATAATTTAATCAAGAAGTTATCTGTAATGAATAAGTGACATAATAAGTATATAATTTATGATTTCATTTTATGGCAAAAATAAATTTTTTTCTTCATAGACAGGAGAAATATAATTACGAGAAAATAATGATTAAAATAAAAATCATCAAAAATCAGGATATTTATTGTACTGAAATTAGAACGAAATATCGTCTGCTCGTATCGACACGCAAACATTAATTGGATTGCTTGAAGCACTATTGAAACCGCAAAACATATTGATACGTTTAAATCCTGCGAGTACTGGTGCTAAATCCACAATATCATATTAAAGTGCATAATAATACCGAAATTTCAGAATAAAATATATAAATTGGATACGAACCGATACAGTAAACCATACACGGAATTTTATAAACGACATGCACCTACACCGTACATTTTTTTCTCGATTTAATGCAGTTGATTTTTTGAACACGTTTTATATATGCCATTTTTTTCACTTTTTTTTCAAATTCGTTTTGTTTTCCTAAATCGACATGTTATCGAGATATTTTCGAAAGTAGCCAGATAGACAAACAATAGCTAATTTTCGCAGATCCACCTCTGTGCGTGACTCAAACAAAAAAGAGGCCATTTTTCCGTAAAAAGTGTTTGCGATCTTGCTTTGTTGACGGGCAATTCAACTTTGTTACTTCGAATAAACAACGGCCAGCCAAACGAATGTACCTTGCCAATAGCGGGTTCAATCTCGCTTTTAGTGTCCCTTTTCACGCAAATTGCCACGAAAAGCTAGGCCAGTTAAAATATTTACGAACGTCGAGTTTATCGCGAAGAATATACTACCGAGTTGAAAATGCTAGCTTTCATCAAAATGTAGTATGAATTTTAATGCGCCATGGTCTATCTTAAAACTTCTACTTTATACAATATAAATTAAACATTATATGTAATACTAATAGAATCTACAGTAATAATTAATGAACAATATAATTAGCATTTTTCTTCTTATTTTATTAAAAATATCCGTTTTTAATACACTTAAATTCATGAATTCGTTTAAAATTTTTTAATATAGAATACTATTTTATTACCATCTCAGAATATTAGATATATAATCTGGAACGTAAAGTGCTGGTAAATTAAATTGTTAACGGCTACATTAATGGGTTAATGGGCGATTTTTTTTAGATTAGACTTTTTATACTACCGCTTACTTTATTATGCTAGCGAAATTTATAAAATGCCAACGATTACACAAAAAAAAAACTTAGGCTTCCTGTTTCGCTATGCGTTATTTTATAACGTGACATAAAAATATTGCTGGATTTTAAATTTATATGATTTATAATAATTAATATTTATAATTTGAACAATATAACTTTTTCTTATTTTAAAACCAAGCATATCGCTCCTTTGCTCTAAAAGTAATATAATTAAAAAAATGTCTTCTTTAAGTTATTACCATAAATGAGTTAAAAGTTAAATACTTAGTATTGTCTATCAATCATAAAAAATGACCTAAATTAACTTTATAAAAGATCATTAAAACTATTAAAATTATTAAAAAAGGATATAATTAAAAAAAGAAAGAAACATCGTCAAGTTAAAGAGAATAGTTTTTTAGAAGAGTTGAAACATACATACACATAAATAACAAAAA
>Ga0157364_1006298_pt1 | contig 12176 bp, 6 predicted proteins | sample AttsexASBM2_FD_111476 | JGI IMG/M metagenome (GOLD analysis project Ga0157364, IMG submission 111476) | Fungus gardens microbial communities from leaf cutter ant in Ribeirão Preto, State of São Paulo, Brazil - Atta sexdens ASBM2 | ecosystem: Host-associated > Fungi > Mycelium > Unclassified ...
CCTGAAAAGATTGAAACGGACGAATTGCAAGCACTGCTGGATATAAACTCTACGCAAACTGAAAGGAGCTTGCAGAACAGCTTGGCGTTACGCAGCAAGCCATTTCCGTACGATTACATACGAATAAAGATTGAATTTTACAAAAAAAAAGCTCAGAACTTTTTTGTACACCTAATAGATGCAAACACCTAACAAATATTAGATTGACAATTTAAGAATGTTCAGTCCATACAAAGAAAATTGAATATGTTTAATATTTACATTTCAAATAAAATATATTACGTATATATTTTATTTGAAATGTAAATATTCAATGTAAAAGTTGTGAGATTAAATTTTGTTTAATAACACGTTTTTGTAGTATATTCATTTTAATTGTTATTTTTTACATTGTTAAACGTTAAAATTTTTTAATGATAAAAAAATTACTAATTTTCCTTTTATAAGTACTTTGAATATTCACATAAAATAATTTATGCAAAGTTTCATTGCGATTCACTGATTACTTATAAAGATATAGAACAAATAAATATTTTGTTTATTTACTGGACAATTAGTTTGTGCATCGCAATGTAATTGAATATATGTATAATCTGCATATATATATAATCCTGAATACTTAATACTTATATAAAAAAATTGAGATATTTATCATTTATTCTATAATATATAATGCATTTCCATATATTTTTATTAGAAAAGGTTAAAAAAATATTACTATTTATTAAAACTTATTATCCAGATAGTAAACCGTCACATTTGTCGCATTATTTTTAAACATAATTTAGAATCTGTAATTTTTTCACAATTTTGTTATCATTTTGAAAATATGTATAAAACATGCTTAATTCTCTGCCTCTACATTTAATCTATTGTAACACTCATTCAAATTTAAATTTTTTTTCGTCATATAGTTTTTAAGGGGATCATAAAGCTGAATATTTATATTGTAAATAGCACTTACACAGACGATTTACATGTCATCGATATCATTACATATTACTACATCAATATCTCATGCACACGTAAATTTTTATATAACAATAATTCTAATTGGATGTCTAAGTTCAATTTTAAGAAATTCACATTGCTTTTTCGTACAAACTACTAGTCTGTGGACTACTATTTCATAAATACAGATTGTACAGCTTTTATATGAAGCAAATGTTATTACGACATAACAGCTCTGGAGCACCATATTGGACTAAGAAATAATAAAGAAAATCTTATTTTCGAAATTTTTGTCGTTCTAAGCATTAAGACTCTACTTCGCAGACATATATTAATGTTTATTCTTTAATCCTAGAGAACGATATTCGAATGAGTAACAGAGAAAAAAATAACTGTTATTCAAAAATTATGTGTTTTGGTAAGATTGACATTACCTTAAGTAATGTTAATTATCATCGATTTACCAGAATATCTGCGAGAGATTTCAATAATCTTTTCACTTACGTTAGTAAAATACGTAGTACATATATAAAAAGTGCACCCACTTGTCTCGCTCTATTCCTTACTAAATTGAGAACAGCAATGTCTCATTCAATTCTGTCAATACTTTTTGGGATACAGAGACATAATTGGTAAAATAGACTTTGCTAGAAAAGCACTCATGAAAGATTTTATCCCCAATCATCTTGGTTTGAATTATATCACGAAGATTTCATACGATTACACAGTACAGATATGGCTAAAGCTCTATTTACGGAAGGCAAAGACGTGGCAATACTTGTAGCAGATGGAACATATATGTACATAAAGAAAAGTAGTAATTATTCTTTCCAACGGCATTCTTGTTCTATGCACAAAGACAGGTCTCTAGTCAAGCCTATGATAGTATTGTAGTTAGTATTACTGGATATATTTTGGATGTCTTTAGTCTCTACTTTGCTGACGGGAAAACTATTGAAGCCAATATATTAAACAGTCTAATGAAAGACAGTTCTCTACTTTTAGAATGATTAATTAGAAGACGTTATGATCGATTTCGTGATTCAATAACAATTTTGGAAGAATATGGATTGATATCGAGAATGCCCCATTTTTTTTAAACAGAAAGGCAACATAATGCTATAAGTGCGAATGAATCCAGACTTGTGACCAAAATCCGTTGGATTGTCAAATCCGTAAATGGTTTAATTAAAACATGAAAAATGCTGGCCAATGTTTTTTCTAATACTCAATACCATACATCGAAGACTACATAAGTATTGAATCTGCGTAGTGCTTACCAATCACCACAAGTTCAAGTAACATCATCAGATAATGAAATAATTATTCAAAGAATGCTCATTTTCTAAAAAACTCAATAATTTCTAAAAGATTGTAAAAGATTGTAAAAGATGAAGAGTGGTTCAGGAAGACCACCATTTGGGAGAAAATTTGAGAGGCAACACCCATTAGAAACTTTTTATGTTTGACATTCCAAAATCTTCACAGAATAACGATTGGGATTTACCAGATAAAGCAAGCAGCGCAGCGTCTTATACACGAGAACATATGGCGGAAAATAGTGATTACGTGCTTTACGTGCACAAACAGGAAGCAGACATTTTAAAGGTCAAGTTGCAATCTCGATATACTTCATCCAAGCAATACCAATTTTGGATTCGGTATGAAAAGGATGGCTTTGATCCTATCAAAGATTGAACAAATATTGGCAAAACGGGAGCACGGACTGTAGGATGCTGGGCGCACATTGCATCTGTTCAGTGGTATCTAAAATACTATATAGGTATTATATATGAAAAATACATCTCAATATCACAGTCATGCTCATCCAGAATATGAAATGGATGCAGCTTTTTGGTCCGAAACAGATGAATCCGAAGATGAATAAAACATAAAAATACATTTAAAATTCAAAATATTGATTTCCGAATAAATATGGAAACTCCATCGCTCCGTTTAAGCTGTAATCACTCGAAATGAATCTAATTGACTTCAAAATATAGATTTTCATGAGTTTGAGCAAAAATTGGAGGAAATCGAAATCATAGTCCCTTATAAACAAATATATGTTTTCTTTATACCTGATTTATGTCATTTTTCTATTCAGAAAAATATTAAGATATTACGATTATCAAAAAATTAATGATTTACGATATTTAATGTGTTATATCAATTATATGTGCCAGAGAAATGTACCTATAATATTTCGTAAAGTATTGATTTTTTTATGTTTCTAACTTAATACTTTTATATGCGGAATGATTACAGAGAAATATTACATAAAAAAATCATAAAGTTTCATTTTAAAAAGCGTAAACAAACATAATGTCTTTTTTATTGCGTCTCTCATTATATATTTATCTAGAAAAGAATAATATGATCACGTTAGGCTCCTTTCGAAGCAATTACACTTTCACAGAAAACATTTTTTTTATACTTTTTGAAATATATTGATATGAAAATTAGATTGAGACATTCTCTCTCTCTCTCTCTCTCTCTCTCTCTCTCTCTCTCTATATATACATATATATATATATATATAATATATATATATATAAATGCGCGTGCATGTGTGTACATAATAATTTTATTAAATAATTATTACATTATAATCCATATATATTGATTGTGATCCTTAGTTGCTGTTATCTGCTGATGTACAAAGACGGATCTGCTTTGTCTTCTGTAATCTGTACTGCTTTCGAACAGATCAGAATATAATACACGTAAACGTTCATTGATTCGATGAAATCTGGAGCTTATGCATCTGAATTGAAAATGAATTATCATCTTTTATTAACATTACAATATATGCATTATGTATAAGCATATTAACGCTAATTGCAATAAAAAATAATTATAAGTCGGACTAAATTAAAATTTTATTATTTACTTATTACGTTTCAATATATTATTTTATACATATGAGGAGTAGAATTTCAAAATAAATTTTGTCCAAAATTTATAATTCAGTCATTTTAAACTATAATTCGTTTTCAAATAACAATAAAGAAAGCCAAAAAACTATGCGCCTTACAGAAAATAACAATTTGTCAATCAGCAAGCTAAGAAATATTAAACGAAATTGCTAAATAATTACTAAAAACATTGAACAAATGTATTTTTTAAGGAGATTTTTACGTTTTAGAGATAAAAAATATCAATTATTTTTGTTATCTTTGAAAGCTTATAGTCTCAAGAATATCTCACAAAAATATTTTTTTTGGAAGAAACCAAAATTGTCCAAGATATATGAAATAAAATGATATGGTGTTTGGAGTCGGTTAATCGATTCAAATAACGCGCACTATCCAATTGTTATAACCGGCATTCGCCGTTAATTATATTCGTTAATCAATTTTTCAAAATCATTCTAGAACGTTTCTATTCAATAAAGCAGATTTTCATTTTCTTCTGAGCGTGGCTTTCGTTTTTAACAGAAGAAACGGAACTTATACTAAAATATTTCAAATATTTCAAATATTTATTTGCCTTTTTTCCGAAATTGTATTTTCGAATATATGATTATTACAATTTCAAAAAAAGCAAAAGTCCGTCTGACTTCTATAAAGTAGATTATGAGATTAAGTGACTAAATGCTAGTGTAGCTGAAATGCAATTGTTTTTATTTCAGTCCCTATCCTGCATAGAGCTGCTGCCTTCGCTATTCATCGTACCATTTATCTTATATTTCCTTTTTTTTTTCGAAAGTATACAATGGATCTTCTTAATTGTCGCGCTTGTTCTGCTTTTTACTAGTAATTCAGTCTATCAGGTGCTTTTATGATTCTCCCTGATCTCGTCATTTTAACTTCAGTATTCCTAGGACTTACCTCCGTATTGTCTGTATCCGTTTTCTACTTTTAAAACTTTAATGTTTTCTCCTCCTTTCTTAAGAGCTTTTTTTATTTGACTTTATCTCTTTTTTAGTTGATGATTTATTTACTAGTTTATTTACTTTGATGAGTCTTTTGTTTCTTATAAGAATAGATCTATTGGCTGGTTTGTGTTTTATCTTTTAGTTGACATAAAACTTAACTTTGTGTTTTATCTCTTAGTTGAACATAAAATTTCTTCTGGATACTATTCTGACTTTTGATTACGCTGTATATAGACTTTTGCTTTATCGGGTATCTTTGATAATTCTTTGACGTTTTCCACCTTGTAATATATTTGTTCTTTACATTGTACTTAGCAATAGTTTTTTGTTTTACAATATTTGTTACAATTTTCGGTTTTAAAGACTTATTTGTGTAGCTTATTTCTTAATTTCCTAGACATTAAAGCCTCAGCCGGTAAGACATTCCCTAGTGTTTCTATAATGTAACAACGCTATGTTTAAGTATCTAGTACTTTCCTAAATATTTTTTTCGCGATTTGTATGCTTCTTTCAGCCATACCGTTTGACTGAGCATATGTTGGTGACGATATTATGTGATTGAATTCGTAGTCTTTTGTAAATTGAATAAATTGAATAAATCGACGTGAACTGTATTCCTCTGTCTGAGACCACAATCAATGGAATATCGTGTTTTGCAAAGTTGCGTTGTTTTTCATTTTCTCTATAACTGTTGTATCATATTTCCCTTAAGATATTTTATTTCTGGGTATATGGGTTCTAGACAGAATATGTTTAGACCAATGTCTTTTGGGTTTAGACATATTCTCAATTTACCGTTGCGTTTCCTCACTATGCAAAAGCATTAACCCAGTTTGTACTACCTCCGATTTTTTTTATAATTTTTTTTTTACCGTGCATCTAACCTTCCTTTTAAATTATCTCTTAACTTTCTATCGGTATCTTTCTAGTTGGATGTATTACTGATTTCGCATTTTCGTTTAACTCAATGTGGTACGGTTTATTGATACACCCCGTACTCTTCAATAAATTTATATATTTTTTAATTGTTTCCGGATAATCTCTATTATCAATTTCTTCTATATACCGTTTATTCTATCTAGTGATTATATCTAGATATATTAGATATTATATCTAGTGATTTTACCATTCGGTTCAAAGAAATCGAAATAAATGAGAAGATTGTAAAATTTATCTTCCGTTATTTCATTAATTTCAATTGATCCAATAAATAAACGCTCATCTCCTGTTTTTGTTAATTCAATTTCATCAATTTTGACTTCTTTCTCTTTTTCCTTTTTTTGATTCTTACTTATTTCATTTTTGAAATATTTACTCGCGAAATGATTTTGCTTTTTATGGATGTGACATGTTTGTCCATAAGCTGGGCACTTATTTATTGAACCTACTACATTTCCTACAATTATTAATTTATTTTGTAAGTCCTCCGCTATCGTTCATTATTGATATTCGTCTTATTGTCTTTCTTTTTGTAGATTCTACACTGTTGTCGGATGTTGCTGCTATCCTCTCATTGCATCACTTCTTTCTCTCGCCGTTTCAATGATGAAGTACTGTTCAATTGCTTTATCCAATGTTAGTTTATCTTTCTCAAGCAACTGCTCTCGGATTGTCGAATTATTCACACCACACGTGATTATTGTCTTCACCAGGCTATCTTGGAGTTCTTCCAATTTGCATTTCATCGATCTTTGTTTTAATTCGATGATGAATTGTTCCAGCGTTTGTTCTGGCTGTCGATATGAGAAAAATTTGTACCTTTCATATGCGATGTTTTCCTTTGGTTTAAAATGCGTTTCAAATTTTTCTATTAGTTAGTTTCGTTACTTTATCTTTCTCAGTTTTGTAAATTTTGAATCCTTCCTCTCCTATGTAGTGTAGAGTTGTGCGCACTGAGTTGCTTCCGACTTTCTATTTATTTCGGTTGCCACAAGGTAATTCTCGAACTTCGCCACGTTTTTCAATTTTTTTCGGTTGCCAGTCATGCACATTGGTGCAATTCCTCATTGATCCCCCATCGTCGTCTCGTCTTCAGTTCTCTGTACTTTGTACTTTGTTTAGGCCTGCACCCTTTTTCACTTATTCGTTAAGTTACTTTTATTTTCGACTGCGCCATGTAAAGTAGGTTATGAGGTTAAGTGACTAAATGCTAATGTAGCTGGAACTTATGCAACTGCCTTTATTGTTTCGTGCCTCAGTCCCTATCCTGCATGACCTTGCTGCCTTCGCTGGCTACCGTGCTATCGTACCTTTCAACTTCCATTTTTATGGTTATATTCAGAGAACATGTCATTGTCGTCCATATTAGAATTAATAGTCTACGGTAAGTTTTTCTATTTTTTTATAGATCAAATAAAAGGATGTGAGGAAAATTCGATATATTTTTTTAAATTGTTGCCATTTTGAAAATATGTGTATGATATTAATTAATTATATTCGGGCGAGAATTACAAATCCATTCATTACATGAAAAAGCTTTACTTTTGCTATAAGACCAACAATGCGACCTAAACTTTTGATCACCATATTCACGATGTCTAATTTCAATGTCATCTTATTTTACTATTGTGTAAAAAATACTACAAAAAATATATTTTTTTAAAGGTATATGTATATTATACACACTTTCTAGACTTGTATTAGTTTTTAACTATACCTAAATTTTGATTTATTAAAAACATTCTCAGAATGTCTTCAAAATTGACACTCAAACGTAAAAAGACCCTTAAAAGACCTTTTGTTAAAGCATCTGTAAATAAAGGATTGCCATCATGCCATTTTTTTTTTTTTGGAAGTCTTTCCAGATATCCCGCAGGATATTCAGAAAATTCGTTATCCGAATAATTGAATATCCAAAAAGTATTTGATGAAGAATATTCGATATTGTCTGATTTTGATCTGTACCTCTTATTATATGCGGAGCATCCTTAGATAATCATATAAGTAAATTAACTTTATATTAATAAATTAACTTTATATTAATATCCAGAGACGTCCAGTCACTGATACATTTACATTCATACACCTTAACATTCATTTTTAAACGAAAAATGTAAATTTCCAATTCCAATCACTTTTTGCAAAAACTTTATACTTAATATTTCCTTAACCAAAACGCGCAAAAATCGTTGAAAATTTATAACAGTGAATTCCAAACATCACATCACGTCATTTTGTCATATTCCAATTTGAAATTAAGAAGTTACGTCGATCATGCTTATCCTTTTATAGACATTAATGCATCAAAGGCGAATCATGTATCAATATAGCAGGAACTTTTAAAATATGAGCTTTTATATAACAACAACAGCAACAGTAATAGTAACAGTGTGTCAAATCTAAAATCAGTTAAATATTTTTATGATATACATAAAGAAATGTACAAAATTTTAGACAATTAAAAAAAAGTATGAATAAAGAAATTGTTATTTTTATAAAAGATTGCTCATTTAGCTTTTAATAGAGCAACCAGTTGTAATTTATTTGAAAAAAAAAAAGATATTATATCAATAATAATTCCGCACGAACAAAAAACATTTCGTGTCAGGGACCTACTAATCTATTTGCACACAATATTTTAGAATTTTCAGAATTTTTGAATTGCCTAACCTTCCTTGTAAGACAGCAATTCAATAAATAGTGAAGCAATAGTTAAAATCATATCGCGCACATACACGAGTACACATAAATACGCGCACCTTACACATATCATTTACATCAGTCTCTCTTAATTATGGTGGAAGGGAACATGGTGTGCAGAGTTTGCAAACGTCTCTCTCTAAATTTCCGTTTCTTTCTGTGAGTTTCGCTTAAAAGACAAAACTTCTTTCCTTGTTTATAACACACGTTATAATACATCTTAGATTTTCTTTCTATAGAAAAAGAAAACTAAAGTGTGTTAAACAAGGAAAGTTTAATTTCACATTGCGAAACAGGTCACTATTCATATTCGATTCTTGCACTTAAGATTGTCTTAAGTACAATTTTAAGGTGTCACAAGGTGTCAATCCGAAGGCTATATTAGCACCTTCAGACATTATTTAAGATAATTTGTTTTTAAAAACTATAATTACCGCCCCATGTTTCGCAGTTGGTAGCTTTTGTCTCTAACTGACATCCATAGAAACCTTTGCGAAAAAATTTCTATGCCAAAGTACGATAAAAAGTACGGCCTTCTACTTCTACAAGTGTGGCATAGAATCGCGTTGATAAACAAAAAAAATAACTAAGCTACGCGAAAGATGTAAAATACGTACTTGGACATAGACATAGAGAGTACGCCAAAGTATGCGCAATGAATCCTGAACTATGCCTTTTTATATCGAACTCTTCTAAATTGGCTTTCATTTTTTTGTAAGTATTCCGAAAAAATATTCTACGCAGAATCACACTACAATAGTTGAGAAAGAAATAATTATCTATTTACGCAAAGCGTTTGCACGAAAAAATCGTTTCCTGAGATACATATTTCTATGCCAAAATACAATATTTACCTTTTAATTTCCATTTGTAATTTCTTTTTTCCATTTGTAGCAAAGTAAGCCATTCTATGCCATTTTATATGAATTACTTTTACTCATTCGCCGATAGAGGGCCACGATGGAGATGTATAAAATCGTAAATAAGAATTACTTGGGAAAATATATACGGACCCAACATTTCGCATGTGAAATGAGCTCTCAAAATTGGGTTTTAATATTAAATCATGCTACGATGAAATTCTAATTCCATCATGATTCCATCAGCACGTGTATCTTGAATTCATGCCAAATAAGTTCAAGATACTATCATGTTACTTTAAACAGTACAGTGTAAATGTACCCAAAACGGTTAAGATACAGTTTCGCGTAGGAAGGCGTTAAATCTTTAGCATAGGAGTAGAATTCTACGCCAAACTATTTCCATGATTTATTCGCGTACTTAGGTATAGTTTTTAGCGTAGTAAGTGTACTTTCGAGCATATTTTCTAACGTTGTTTGCCGTAGTTCGGTATTGTCTAGCGTTACCTGGTGTACAAAAGCATGAATCGGCTTATTTTGGCATAGGAGTAGAATTCTACGCCAAAATACTTTCGTGTTCCAAACCGCGTATTTAAGAATAGTTTTTTGCTTAATTACAAATAATTTTTGGTGTACTTTGGCATAGAAATTCTTCCGTCTGGGAAGAGACGGCGAAGATTTAGAGAGAGATGCTTGTAAACAGAGCACATCATGTTATCTCTTCCATCATGCTCTTACCTTACAAGTATGAGTCACTAGCGATTCCTGTTCGTGCAAGTTTCTCTGAGTCTTTCAGTAATTATAAATTATATTACATTTTATTATTTTCCAAAATGCAATTCTAATGTTTATTTTGGAAAATTAAAAGTATGTTGGTGAATTTTTAAAGATTTTTTTAATCATTCTGAATAGGCAAAAAAAAACGAACGGATTCTAGTGATCCATGTTTGTATGGATCACTAGAATCCGTTCGTTTTTTTGAGATGAGAACCAAATTATAACTTGTAAGGTAAGAGTTAAATACTGTGAGTGACACTATGAAACGCGAGGCAGCAGAAGAAGGACAAAGAGGGAGATTAATTTTTATTAATATAGAAACAGAATTAAAATATTTGACTAAGGTATGAAATGATGAATGGGGAAGGATAATCTTGGTACCTGATAACAAAGGAGTTAAAAGTGGAATGAAGCTCAGAGTTCAACTCCAAGAGACGCAGATATAGAGGAGCAAGAAAAAAAAATGAGACAACTTAGGTGGAGAATAAAGCATTTTCACATTCTAAGCTAGCTAGATCTTTCATAATATAGAGATATATCATTTATGGACGCAATAGAAGAAACGGAGACAAGAATTTTGGATACGCTGTACACGGTTAAGAAGTTGTTGATTAAGAGCGGAATGTAGACGACATCGGTATAATCAAATAACGAAATAACGAGTAAAATTGAGAAATAAGAATGTTTTTGAGAGCAGGAAAGGATATGGAGAAGAGGATAAAGAAGACGTTGACGGCGTAAGCAGCCGACACTTGACGGCCGCGTATGACTCAAATGTCCATGAAGAGTTGAAGATCTGAACACTAAGAATTTTAATAGAGGAAGAATTGGAACGGAATTAAGAGAAATTTCGAAGGATTGAATATGCTATAATAATATTGAGGAATTAACAATTAGCAAGGTTGATTTAGAAAAATTTAGATGCAGCGAATTATTATAACCATCGGGCAATAGATCTTAGATCTTTATTTAAAGCGGAATAGGCTGCTAAAGCATCAAATGGTTGAAAAGATTTGAAAAGAATTACGTCGTCTACGAACATAAAGATCTTGGAAGATAGGCCAATATTAGTCAAATCAAAGATAAAAATATTAAAAAGTAAGGGTTCAAAAATGATTGGTATAATTCTGGGATAATTCCGAGATAACAGCATGAGGAAATGAAAAAAGAGAAAAAAAATTATATATGAGGACTTGCTGCGTGCGAGTTGAAGGAAGCAGATTAGCGAGTGGGCCGAATGGGATAGATTGCATAGCTTGAGTTCGACTAAAAGTAGGTCATGAAGGTTGAAGGTATCGAAAACTTTTTATAAAAACTTTTTAATTTTGTATTTGCCTATAATTGTGAATTTAATGCTTTCAATTAAAAATATTATTAAAGAAAAGATAAGCAATATTAAAGGATGTGGCGAAGGGAAGAAGACATAGACTTAGTATTATTATATAAGGACCGGGAGTACATTTTAAAATTTTTACCTTAAAACGATAGAAGCTAATAACAATTGATGTAACGGTGGCCAACGGTACGAAATCTAGATATATATCGTATGTCTGCAAATGTCTGATGCATAGTGGATAGTAATAAAAGTACGTAAGAGAATCTCATTTGGCCAAAGCATATAAATAAGAGAGATACGCCCTAGATTGTCTACGAGGATATTCGAACACGCCTAAACTGAAGAATGAGCCAAAAGTCAATAATGGTGCCAGCGCTCTTTCTAGTGTCTCTGTCATAGTTTCTAAGTCGTCGGCTAGTATTTTAACTGAATTAGTTCTTGCTGCACAAGACACAAACACGTTTTAATATTTTTTATAAGGTTTTCAGAAATAGTTTTTGTAGTTCCTCTAGGAATTACTTTGTATGTAGATACTACATACGCTTTTATTTCATTTCGATACTGTTTTATATGTTTTAATTTTGATTAAATGGAGTAATGACAATTATCTACAATTAGACCCCATATGTTAATTGCGAATCAGTTCACCAAATGCTTTATCTTTTTGAATTTCAATTGAGCATGATATTAACTTTTTTCATGAAATCTAATGCTTTTACTACCTCATGTAATA
>Ga0157364_1006299_pt1 | contig 12175 bp, 6 predicted proteins | sample AttsexASBM2_FD_111476 | JGI IMG/M metagenome (GOLD analysis project Ga0157364, IMG submission 111476) | Fungus gardens microbial communities from leaf cutter ant in Ribeirão Preto, State of São Paulo, Brazil - Atta sexdens ASBM2 | ecosystem: Host-associated > Fungi > Mycelium > Unclassified ...
AAAATAAATTTTTTATTTTTAATTTATATATATTTTTTATATTTGTATAATATAATATATATATATATATATATATATATATATATATATATATATATATGTATATATATATATAAAATTTATTTCCAAATTATTTTTTAAATTAATTAATATAAATAAAAAATAACCTGCAGAGCTTTCGCTATTTGCTGTTCTATCTGTATCAAATACGTGTATAAATTTTGATGTTTATTTCTATTCTTTACGTTATATAGACTAAATTGTATTTTGTTTCCACTTTCCTCAAATGTTTATTGCATTATTATAAAAATGTATAAGTATGAATATATTTGATGTATCGTGTATTAAGTGTCCACAGTGTATTGAATTGGTCTGTGGATTCGCCAACCCCAAATGACTGTGCGGATCAGTCATTCCCTGTAGGATTACAAATTATATTGCAGAAACGCACCATGAAACCATCTGCCACGTTATATCCGAGGTTATACCAAGGAGAATCGTAGTTTTCGGCTTTGATAACCGTCGTAGCTGGTTGTTGCAACGACTATTGCAGTTTGCATCCGATTCAACGATCCCGGCGCGGACGACAGTCACGCCGACAATAAAACGCCAATAAAATAGCTGATAATCTGCACGCATTAAGAAGTATCAAATATTATTTTGATAAGTTAATTTAATTAGTTAAGTTATTGTCAATATTAAACAAAATATAATGTGAATACACAACACGAAAGGAAAGAAAGCTTTTCGCAAGATCTAGATTTGAATTCCGGAGATAGTATATTATTAATACCTTTTCAGGAATTCAAAAAAGAAAATTGATAATTTTTCACGCTTTTTGTTAATTTCTTAACTTATCAAAATTTTAAACATTATAGTTTATTAAAAAATTACTATAATTTATTAAAAAATCGGTATATATATATATATGTGTGTGTATGTGTGCGTGTGTAAGTAAATAATCTCAAGCAAATAATGAGCGAATTGATAAGTAATAGAATGTAAAATATAATTACTCTGTAAGACATGATAATCACTGTTGCTGCTATCGGGATACTCGTTAGACTTTGCCGGATTCAGCAAGATTCATTTAAAACGAATTCCTGCCATCCCGCCCTGTGGATGCTGCATCTCTATATTCTGTACTCCACTCTCATCGGGATCACTACGTTACATTACTATAGAGATTACAGATATAGTGTAACGTGTATCATATGCCAACGTGGATTGTAATCTATGCGATATTACATATCAATGAAAATTTCAAAAGCGTTATGTGAACTGAGAGTATACAAATATCTGATAAAAAAGAAAGCTTTCTATGAAATTTAAAATTCCCTCGAAAGAACTAATATTTCCATGTAAAATTAAAACCGCATATGAAATCTCTGTCATATGAGGAATTTTTGTGTTATATTGACACACACACACACACACACACACACGCGCGCGCGCGCGCACGTGCAATGTCGATATCATTCACGTTTTATGGAAATAATGAATTTTTTTGTTATATAATGAAATAACAAGAAGAAATAGCAGAAAGAAGACGGAACAGTTATATAAAAAATATACATATATGTTAAACTGATAAAATATAATAAAAAATATAATTTACATTCTAATTGTAAAAATTTTAATTTTTTAATTTTCTATTGTCTCGGAAAAATAATTAGTTATTTATAAGAAAAATTTGTTGAGATTTAAAATTTTTTAAATACATATTCCTAATGTCCAAAATAAAAAATTTAATCGCAGGAGAAACACTTGTTGAATATTAAATTATTATTAATTTTACTTCGAATTTATTTTCTATAAATTTCTAAAAAGGCATTGTGATTCTTTATAAATTAAGTTAAAATTAAGTTATATTATTTAAAAGTTATAGTATTTACATAAACTATCTCATAATTAACATATTTTAACATGATCGAAGATTCTGGTAAATAACTGACATTTATTTTTTTTTTTAGATTAATTCACTCAAAAGTCTAGCATTAAGAGGACGATTATATAATTCTGTAAATGTCGTAAAATAATACTAGATTGACATTCAGTAACAAAATCCACGATCCAAGTTGAGCGGATAAGCAGACTTTTAATTAAATATGTATGCTTCATATAGGTCAAGTAAGTTCAGTAATAATTTGAGGATCCATTCGAGGAATCATATGCTGAAGCTGCTAATTCTACTTACGTTAATCCATGATGCACGTATATATAGTTATTGAATTATATATTAAGATATTGAATGTCTAAATGATTCATATAACATAAGAAATATTTGGATCGCAGCTCGTAAAAAGTGTAAAAAAAGAAAAATGTCAAATACACCATATTGTTAAAAAAAAAAAATGCTAAGATCGTAAAACAAAATGATCTGAAAATATTTAAAAAATAATAAATTATAGGCAGCAAAAAAACATAATCTAATAGTCCAAAAATTCCTAGAGTTTTATCTTTAGATAAAACTGATCGAGAAGTCGATAAAAGAAAAATTAAGCTTGAAAATTAGCAAAGTTTTATGATGAGCAAAAAAACGACACTGAGAAATTCCGAGAATTTCTAGAATTTTAAATCTTATAAGGAATCGCGGAAATTTAAATTCGTTCAAATTGACGAAATTTCGGGAAAATATAGGTCAGAAGCATTCTGCGTTGCAATTTTAAAAACTCCAAATTTATTTATTATAAATCTTTTTCGCTACACTCCATAGGAATTCATGCTCATATAAGATGATCTCTCAAAAAATATTTTGCATGTACTATTATATCAAGTTTCACACGTTTTTCGTATATCAACAACGTACTTAGTTTCTTTTACGTTTTGTTTTCTATATGTTCTATATATTCTATATGATATGAATCTAATTATTTTCTGTTTATTTACGTGTGTTTATTATAATTTAAAAAGATTTTAGATGCGATCCATTTGACGTTACAGATACTCCGAAACGTTTAATTGACTGATAAAAAAAAATTTATTAACTAAATTTATTAACTAAATTTATTAACTAAATTTCGAAGCATTTGTAGTCTCAAGTGGACCGTAGCTTTTGTATGCCAGATATAGAGCACGATATTCATATCAGAACTGTGTACTCGAAGAAAAATGACCAGATATAGAAACTACAATGGCACATGAAAGCACTATGCGAGCGATCCCTTATTTTTTGTAGCAGTATTATACAGTTTTGTGTCTCAAGTAGAGTATCTGTAGCTAGATATACTTATTTTATATAATACAGGAAAGTTCCAATGTTTAGCACCTGTAACAATGTGCAATAATTATTATAGTAAAATTTGCTGATATTGCCATATATTACTTACGAAAAACGTCGATCTAACGATAATGATTGAATCAGAGAAGGAAGGGTATGACAGAACACGACACAGAGCTGTATGGTAAAGAAACACCATTCTGATACTTTACACATTCTTTTGACAGTGATCTCTTGCACATACCACACCGGCATCCGTATATTCATGTCTCGTCCTCGGTCTTCTCAGTGCAAAAACATATTTATTCCGATTAAAGGTCAGTTATACAACAGGCGCATTGACGTAGGTATCTTAAAAGTGTAGACCCAGAGTGTTTGTAAAAAAAACTGCACAAAACTCATTTAGACCTGCACACGGGTACCTTCGTAAATTACACATCTACGCACGGTGTCAGTCGGCATATCGTCAGTCCAGATACTTGGTAAGCCTTATCAAAACAGCGTGCAACAAAGCGTCACTTCTTTCATTGGATCCTTCCGAAATATATCTGCTTGATATATTATACAATACGGCCGTCAGTCAACACTGAAGGAACGAAAATTTCCGTTTCAGGAAAACCCCATCCGTTCTCGCATGATCGCTGTGTATCTAAATAGTTATGCTTAATTTAGGCATGAGGACGCAAGCAACAGCAGGATTTGTGTCTTGATCATGATACACCATGACTTCAGAATGTGCGGAAAAAATTATATGTACGTATCAATATCGTATATACATTTTTCTTTACATTTGCATGATGCGCGAAAAAACAGTTGTCTAAAAATGAAAATAGAAATAAAACGGGTTGAGAATATGTTTCTTATTAAAATATCATGTGCGTGTCTGTTATATTTTTTTGTCATCTGTTTCATCATTATTATTATTAATATTAGCATCATACAGCACTTCTCTGTAAGTGAAAAAGAAACAAAAATCATATGTTGAGAAGTTGTTAATAAGATTAATCGCATTACGTAATATTTATAAGAGGCAGCGAGTCATATTCCATATCTCCATTACATTAATCGCATTTAAAAGTATATATGTAAAAAAAATGGAAATGTCTTTTTTTTAGAGTTTCTCTTTTCTACCCGTCACCTAACAGGCCACACTTCGCGCAATGGAATATATTTTACTTAACTATTCACACGTAGAGTTTTCTCTTTTTTTTTTTATTTTAACGCTGTTAGGTATGTTCCCCCGAACTCTTAAATCTCTCATTAATCAATTATAATTAATAATTATATAATATTTTATATAATTATGTAATTATAATTATAATAATTATTTACTTATCTATCATTTAATTGATCATTAATCGATAAATCGATTCGCAAACATGTAACAAAAGCATATCGCACATTAATCTTAGAGCGGACACGTATGTGATCTCAGCCTTTTTCAAGCATTAATTTCAAGCTTAACAAACGACATAAAATATGTATTGACGCGTGAAAAATGTATTTAAAAAAAATTTCATAGATATAATTTTGTGAAAAATTGCACTTTTTCAAAGCGACCGCTCCAAGACCAAACTTGTGCATAATTCTAATCTACATTTGATTACTGTCGTACATATTTCTTCACAAAGCAACGAGATATTCCGTTTCGCAACAACATAAATATATCAAAATATGTTTAAAAGTAATATCAAGCAGATTTGTAAAGATTGTAGATCAATACCCACGGTTTTACGTAGTTACTCAATCGGCGTAGAATAAAAAAAATAAAAAAATAACATTTAATCTGATTTTTACAAATACATAACTAATTGAAAATACGGTGCAATTTGCGAAACGGATAACAAAAATGAATTCGGTTTACAATCTGTATCATCTAATCTAAAATCGCATACAAGATTCTTCCTTTTTTTAACAAATGCGAATTAGACGTTAATTACATATGAATATAATAAGTCAAGCAAAAAATATTAAATAAATTAATGTCTCCGCGTATATAACTTGCTCAAATATATAGCTCAAAAATTTTTATTGAAAAAACTCTCAATAATTTACGCAGTATATAAAGTACGCAAAGATATGCGTACAAAATGAGCAAACTATATTAAATTATATAAAAGTAATTACATAGACATCTAGTTATATATATCAAACATAAGCGTAATTATTATACATTATAACGCTGATTTTTTTTCACTAAAATCTTTTTAGTATTGTCCTTATCGAGAAAGTCAGTGAAGATATTGTTATATCTCACCTAAATATTTTCAATTATACAGCATTACCCTGCACTCTTGATAATACCAGATTATGGTATTTATAACAATAATTTATTTCACTGTTATGTGTTATCATAAACTAGATAGACGCTTTAAGCACTTTCTAATGCGGGCATGAAATAAATAAATTTCCCCAACTGTAATCCCTTATCCTAAGAGAGTATAAAATACTCATTGGTATCTGTAATTTTAATGGCATTCAGTACTTGGCGGATTTCAACGAAATATAAATGATAAAATCGTAGCTCCTAGATTCATCATTTGCCTTCTACGAAATTTTGATCCAGCATTTAATTTAGCATTCACATATTACACGCGCTCTTCTCCTTTGACAATCCTTCAACAATAATAATCTATTCTCATATGTTCCCTGCAATATCGATTATTCTTAAATTTGGCGGGGATGTTTTATATTTATATTTATCTTTTCTCGGGTATAATACGCTGATTTTACAAGCTATAAGTATCCGTTAATAAGTTATTACAATCGGAACGGTGCGCGCTGTTCGATCGGTGTGGGTTTTCCCTTTCGTGTGATCGGGGTCGTTCCCGACATCGACGTGTCGGAAGCTCCAGAGGGTTTCCTCGATAATTTTGAAGACGGCGGTAGCGGTGTGCTGGATCCACTGGACGGTGTACGTACCCTGAAACAAACAATCGTATATGTGCACATATGTAATTAAACATTACCTTTCAATACCAATAAAGCAGCTTGAATGAAAACTGATATTGGCACATTTTCAGACAAAATGTGCTTTTTAGGCACATTTTCAGTGAACGAATGAAGGAGAGAAAGGAAAATTTTTGAATCAATATTGATGTTTACCTAGCTTGTTTAATGGCTGTTGGTATATTAGTTGCTGAATTGGTACACAGGGAACTGCTCCTAGCGTTGTGAAATAAAACGTTAGTTGAGGAGTTTAAATATAAAACTGTTTTAATCAAAATATTTAATAGAAATAGAAGTTGGTCAATTAGTGATTTATGAATACTTTGGTTGCACTATCGACATGATAAATAAAACGAAAAGCTGCAGGCATTATTAGCTAAAGAAAAGAAACGGAGCTGTTTTTGTTAAATAAAGCCATGCTACGTAATATACAATGTCAAGATGAAATTTTAGTGAAAAATAAACACAACAAACATGTTAAATAATAATGCTACTAGTTGCAAGAAGTTCTATAATGCTAGAAAAGTAAAACATTCGAAGAATGTGAGAAGAAACGGGAAACGGATTATATTGTAAAGCGCCAGTTCAGCCATACCCAGTGGAATCAGTAGAAATCGTAGAATGGTTGCTTTGTGTTGAATGAGTCGACATATTGCTGGTGGTCGACTGAGGAGATTTTATATCCACCCCCACATATACGGGTATCCTAGAGCGGCTAAGGCATTACCATCGAAATGTTATTTTTAATTGCACGGACGATATCTTATGTAAGTGTACGACATTGAAAATTCTTTTCGCATGAGAATTGAATAAACAAAGTCAGAAACGAAGAGAGGAAAATCAGGAAAAATACAATCAAGGATCGAAATAAAATAACAATGAAAAAATAAGCATAAATGTATCACCGTCACCACGACTAAAGTCTCTTATAAAAAGCGTTTCACACCACAGAACACTTTACAGCTTTTTACTTTGCGTTTTGTTTCTTGTTTTTTATTTCTAATAGTGCTTCACGAAGATAGAATGCATAACGCAAAGCGAAAAATTGCTGCAAAATTGCTACCCCGAGCCAGTTTTACATGAAATTGCCGATTCGTTAATTTGCTTTACCTGATAGGTGTTCCGACACCAGTCAGGGTTGGAATGCTCGAAGCTCTATGGATTGAGCCAAACCTAAAAAATGTTGTTAACCAGATCTGTTAATGATTATTAAAATACTATATCCGATCGATTAGTTGTGTAAATGTTTTGCGGTTAACACAGGATGTAATAAAAGATTTATTCAATTAATAATGCATCGTCCAATACATCTTTGTTTCTTTATATGCAAACATTTTGACAGTATTTCACGTACGCGTCGTATGTAGTGTATATACGCGGTGGAATTGTAATGTAAAGACGGAAAAAATTGAGTAAAACAAAATAGAAAAGGATAAAACTAAATAGAAACTAATAAAAAACAAAGTTGATTCTTTCGGATAAACATACATATCGAATATTCCTCGAATCAGTCAGTTTGTCGTTAAATCAGATACTACTGGTTAACGTTAATCTATATGCACACAGTTGTGATTACATATATCCTGTCTAAGGCACGCTAATGCGAGTTAGTCCATGATCTATTTCAGATATATAAGACATATGTTGAGGATTACAAACCTAGAAGGTACTCCGCTGGCGGGGCTGATTAATCCCGTTGGAGTGCGGGGTCTAGAGCTCGATCCATTCATAGGAGTTGTAAGTTTTCTACCAGATACACTGTTATGTCTACTGGACGTCGGAGTATTACCGGAGCCTATGATAGTCCTTCGCGGAATGCGACTTGGGGTGCATGAATCGTCTGCCAAATCAGATATCAGACAATTTTTCAGATTTGTCCAAAGAAAGTAGAAAACGAAATTTAATAATTCTCATATCTTTTAAGTTTTGGACTTCTAATTAATTTTTTTATTTAAATTTAATTTATTTACTAGTTTTTACAGTTATTGTCTAAAAATTTAAACATTATAAACTTTACAAGTTACTTTATCATAACAATCTTAATTGTTTTAAACACTTGATTGATATTTGAATTGTAATGAATCGGAGATTCAATATAAATTTAAATTCCAAGTTACATGCATTATTAATAAACACTGAAGAGAGCTCAAAACGGAATCGAAACGACTCTGAAAGATATTTTTATATATAATTATGGGTGAATAAATATAATAATTCACCGTTAGCTGCTTTGACTCATACAGGCTCTCTTACTTATCTTTTACTTTATAAATCAGAATATGCGTACCATCCAACGACTGCGTTGATCCATATCGACTAGGCGGTTTGCTTCCTTGTCTCGACGCAGGTCGGCTACTCGGTCTACTGGCTGGTCGGGAGGCAGGTCTTGATGCTGGCCTGCTAGATGGACGACTACCACCTATAAAGCATTATACGATATATAACAAACAATTAATTAACGATAATTACGATAAATTGTCCTCATTCATATTTCATAAGTAATAGTATTTTTAATACAAATTCGGAATCTTACCAGGCGTCATGGTAGATCTGTAAGGCGTGCTGGTTTTTCTAGATATCTTGAAGGAACTTTCGTTGTCGCTAAGGCTGTCAGGCGTGCCAGCGCTCAAAGATGAACGCGAAGCTCGCGATTGACCCATAGGTACGCTGCGAGCACTGCGTTCTCTCACCTAGATAGTAAATACAAAATTATCTGATAAAGTTGACATGTAAATTTATACAAAAGCAGAAGAAGAAGAAGCTGTCACTATGTCTAATTCGTATCCAATACGACTATCGAATGAGTACGGTTTCGTATTACGCGTTCTCTGCCGCCTAATTATTAGTATTTATTAATATTAGTGCTGTGTGCAAGTTACTTCGCGCGCAATAAAATACCTTTCAAGTTTTTTTTGAAACTACTGAAAAAAATCTGCTGCTTGTAATATAGTAGCTTTATCTTTTGCGATTTTTTAATAAAAATGATTTTATTTTTAATAAAAATAAAATCAAGCAATATCAGATAAAATAAAAACATATGTCTGTATTTATATGAACTAGATATTACGATACTCAATAAATATTATTAAATATTACTAAATTTTTAATATATTTATAGTAATAGAGTACATGTGCTTATTCTAATATTCTAATGTGAAAAAGATATTCTACGAGAAAATATAAAAGAATAGAATTCTAGTCTTCAACTGTTAACTTTAATTATTTATTCAAAGTACATAGATAAACGCAGCAGTTAAAATGTGAAAGCCTTTGTTTCTAGAAATTTAAATTGATTAAATTAGACCAATAATTCTATCGTGTTATTATCGCTAGAAGTTTAACAAGCAACACAAACTTGTGCACAGCCATAACTAGTGAAAATATACCGGTTTGCGGTCCATTACGCTCGTCGAAGCTGTTGAAATATCAAGATTAAATAATACAGAATGTAAAATAAAAGTTACCATATTCGGGTAATAGGTAAAGCGAAGTGTCATGCAAAACTTACCACAAGAAGTTGGGAGAGATATAGTAGCTTATGGTGATTCGAGGTATCTCCGATCAATGCCACTACGCACGCAGCAATACAGGATACACATTCGTTATGCATGTTCAATTAAATTGACTACATATCCCCGATACATTTTTCGTTTGCCGTACGAACAAACGCATGTCTATTATCGCGAACTTATTTGCAAAAAGTCGATTTCAAATCGCTCACAAAAAATTTTATGACTGTTATTGATGATGTTCTTTCGAATACGAGATTGAAAGATGCAAAAAATGAGAAATTAATTCTTGATAAAATCACCGATAGTTTGTTGTTGCTCGAATATTTACGTTACATTGAAAAATGAGATAATAATCAGCGAAAGAGACTTTGATCATGCTCGAAATTGAATGGACAATAGTTTTTCTAGGGTCAAGGGTCAGGAAGTTAAGAGGCGTCCAAATAATTCTGATAAAATCAGACATATTCAACGATGAACCAAAAAAAGAATCAAGTCAATGCAGAGCAATGTGCTTGAATGAATGTGACGAGGTGTAACATGCTATGAATCTATCTCAAACAATATCAGATCGTAAAATGGATTTACAATTTTTAAAGAAAAATGGGCAGGCTTGAGGCAAACACAATGATAAGATATGATAATGAACTGGAAATTTCTTTTTGAATCTTTGTTCCTATTCATTCTCCTTCACATTACTTGCTTTCTTTAAACATTTTCTTTTGACATGCATTTATCAACTTCGTTATAGTCGGAAGCATTTATGATACAAAGATTATGAATAATTACTTATGCTCGTTGATTATTCATAATTATTGTTTACGTCTGGCTTATATACATTATCGGAGAATCTCTATAATATCCCATGCAGCAAACTTTAAGGAACCGAAGGACTTTCTAGGCATGTCCTTAGAATAGTACAGAATGTCCTCGTCTTTAGGATGGATCCCTTAAGGTTTGTATATAGGATATAAATATAAAAAAATAAAAGAGAAAAAAGCAAACGTATTGACAGTCCAGAAATACACAATGCATCGTCGATTGACTCAAATCGCGACCGCACTCAAACTCCAAAACTCAAGTGTGTACAGCATCACACGAACGCCAAGAAATAGAAAATTGAGAAAGATTTCGTTATTTACCCAATGATAAGAGGGGGCGTGCATGTGAAGGGGATACGAGCACGGGAGGTCCTCCTTTTGCCTCAAATTCTCAAATATCGGCATCAGCTGGCTCATAAACTCCTCCGCTACACCACAAACGAAAATCTTTAGCTTTCTCATGCAATTGTAGTGGCCCCTTTTTCGGAAGGCTCACACGCCAAGTGAAAAATATTCCTGAAACGAACAGCTATCTCCACACTAAATTGATATATGATTCCATGTCTTTTCTTCTGAACTGACTGACTCGGATCACAATGTAAAAAATTTTTCAATTTAATATCTAATGTAACATTTGTCTTCATAGGATTTCGTAAGGATCAGTAATTGTGTGGAATTGGGAGAATTTTCCTCTTGCTGTTACGTGATGAAGGTTGGAAAGGATTTTCGGAAAAAGATAGGCAAGAAATTTACGAAATCACATCTCCTGAGGTCGAACGAAGAGCTTGAGACGTCGGGTCTGGCTTTTAGTTGGTGTACTCAAACTGTTTTTTTTTTATTTTTTACAAAACCGATCAGTGATGAGAGTAGACAAGCGTCATAGATTTCTAAATGCCTCTACATATTCAAACAATGCAACTGACTGGAAAACTGCCATGCTCATGCGAACGTCAAACTGCTAGATTGACAGCTAGTCGAAAAGTAGTCGTATACTTACGGATATTGATGAGACCATAAATCAATCACTGATAGAGTTGTCCAGGTAAGAGCTGTACGTGCAATTTAATATTTTCTATTGCGGTACCATAATAGCACCCAATATCTAATATAAAAATTCATGAGTATTCTACGAGTTTAATTTACAAATTAACGGCAGAGAAATAAAAGGCGAAAATGAATACTGTACGTGTTACGTCGCGTTTAAGAGATTCCACGATTGCACAATAGACCCTGCTTACCTTGGTGATTGGTCCAGCATTCGTGGAGGATATTTGCGTACGCTGCAGCGTCGAGGTCGGGCTCGGCTTGGAACGGAAGGCTGTCATAGTCTGGCTAACACCATCCGCCAGTATAAATTGCTCCCGCAGCTCGATATTCGTTCTTCCCTTGGCTACAGTGTGTTGCGTGCACGCAGTTAGGAAAAAGGCGTTTCGGGGATGCGGGGTATGAAAGGAAGTGCCAGAGAGATGTTATTTTGTACAAGAAGACAGTTCGGAAACAGCGGGAATGGATGACGTCAAGATGAAATAACGAACGCGAAAACGGTATAATGACGTAATTCAAGAAAAAAAAGGAAAAAAAAATGAAAATGTGTAAATATCGGAACGACAACATCCGGAACGAGAGTCGTGAATTATATGGAGCGGAAGGTGTAACAATATGTATATATATATATA
>Ga0157364_1006300_pt1 | contig 12173 bp, 8 predicted proteins | sample AttsexASBM2_FD_111476 | JGI IMG/M metagenome (GOLD analysis project Ga0157364, IMG submission 111476) | Fungus gardens microbial communities from leaf cutter ant in Ribeirão Preto, State of São Paulo, Brazil - Atta sexdens ASBM2 | ecosystem: Host-associated > Fungi > Mycelium > Unclassified ...
TAAAGATATGTCTATCTTGATTATTGTAACCAAATATATTGATGGGCGAAAATTTATTATCATTATTTCTGGTTGTGGCAACCATAACATTTTTTCTCTGTGGAAATATGAGCAACTTGAAAGGTGAATCATGAGTTTTATCATGAGTTTTAAAAAATGGAAACAAACTTTTCAGGAATTTTTTCATAATTTTGTATGAATATATAATTTTTAATAATAAATGAAATTAAATCAAGAAATGTTGAACACAAATAAGTGAACAGGACCATGTTCGATCTAGTTGCTAGTTAAGCTAGCTTAATAATATTTTTGTATGAATTTTAAAAAAATTTAGTTCATAAATTACTCATCGATTATTTATCGGCTTTGAAACGCTGCAGACTCCTAGATCGATATTCATAGTCAGCTCTTCTTTAAAGATTATCTTAAATAATGTCTTATGGGCTTTCTACACTAAACCGTTAGTCACCATTCATATCATACTAATGGTAAGACAGAATTATAAGTCATAAATCTTATAAAACTTACATCCAGAATAAATCATATTAAATCGTTACGATATTTCAGCCAATCAGAAGGGTGATAATTCTCAAGGCAAATAACTATGCATTATATGATTGATCATTATAACGTAATCTAAATTTTAAATTGTAAAAAAAATGGAATTTAAGCATTTCCATGCAGTCACTGATTATTGATACATTGTTGTCTTATAACACTCTATTGTCTCGCTTACAACTCGCTCCTCGACTTCTATTACTAATGGCTTATTGTAAAAAACTCATTAAAATGTTAATACAGCTTTGTGATTGGCTTATTACATTTTAAGACTGTATTTAAGACTTATCTTATGGTTATGTATTTAAAACGTATCTTAAATATCAGTCTTAGACTGGGTTATAAATATTATCACATGCTTCGGTATTAGTCGAATTGATAAGACGTATGGAATGGGGGGAAATCTCTCAGATAAGACGATATTTTCCACAATAAATTTTTTACAATATTTTACAAATTATCAACATTAATAATACTAAACTCTTTATCAATGTAATTTGACATTACTTTCAGATTCAGATAGGACTGTTTTAAGATCGACAAATAATTGATGCGTAATTTGCTCGAACTAAAACTTTTTTTAATTCACACAAATATTATGAGGCACCAAGACTCGTCTTAAACGAATACAGCCTCTCATTTGTGTTGGACAATTTTTAACATTTTGTTATTTTATATTACTGAACTAATATTTTAAACAACTTGGTAACGAATGATTAAAAAATTATATGCAATATAGAGATTTAGTTTGTTTTTTAAATGCATTCGGAAAGTTAATAATTTTTTTAGAATTGATCCATTATTTCTGGAAAGCATTATGATGCCATGATAGCAAGATACGAGAGACAATTTTATTCCAGTCAATATTTCCAATCGCAAAACTTTACGACGATTGAAAACAAGAAAGACGTTCTTTTAAAGAACGTAGGCTGTGCTTACTCGATTATGATGCCACATACGATTTCGTCGTACTTGTCGAAATCCCGTTGCCAGGAGATCCGTATTTCAACGTATGCGAAAAGGATCACCATTATGGGAACTATGCCAAGGTGAATAACATTAAACGACACGATTGAACAAACGCGTTTTCGTTCGATCGATGATAAAAACTGGTACGTGTCAAGTAATGAAAAAAAAAGCGGACCTGGCCAGTGTTTCGAATAATTTAAGAAGACCCGATTAAACCATTCACGAAGAATATATTTTATATACGATAATTCATATTTATATTATTATAAACAGGATTGGGTAAGTTAATCTTTTTTTTTTTAAATTAAGTTAAGTTAAAGTTAACAACCTTGAAAATTTAATTTACAATTAGTTAAGATATATACAAGTTGATCCATGAAATTAATTGAATTAGAAGTTAGATTTATAAAAAAAATAATTAAAAAATTAAATTTGGAATAATTTATGTATATTCCGAACAAACAATCAAAAAGAAAGAGGAAGAAAAAATTTGATTGTTATACATAATTTTTTGTATTTTTCCTTTCTCACAGCATATTCATTAAAGAATTACTGGTTATTTTTATTTATAACTAACAATTACACAATATAAAAGACACAATTACTAAATTATTTACTTATTATCCCCTCGTATTGTGACTGAAGATTAATTTCAAAAAAGTCAAATTAAAAGTTAATAGTTATCCATAAAATGAATAAGTAAATTAAGTTAAAAAATTACGATTCTAAAATGTAATTAAATTAAAATTACTTAACTATATAATTTTAAACTCATCTTTTAACTTTCTAACTTAACATTATCCAACTCTGATTATAAATAGTAATAATGAATAAACGCATGAGTATTATTTATATGTCTCCATTTAATAAATACAAAACGCTTCTCAAATGAAATCTGTAAAATACAGCACTTAACATGTACTTGAAAAAACCAGTTTATATTCCTTTTCCTAAATGCATTTATGTGGTGTTTTATACAGTTTTATATGTATAGTATCCGCAGGTTTACGATTCAATCGCATTAATTTTCAAACTGTAAATTTATCGAGAAGAAGAGATTAATCGCGGTTGATTGGATTGCGCTGAACCAGCCAATTTCCGCAAAATGGTGAGACGAAAATGAACCGTTACAGTCGTTACACTCTTAATTACTATAGCAGAAGAAAATATCATAAAGTGACACGGAGACGAAGATGCGCTCGATATGTCATCGTCATAACAAGTGAGAGAAAATGAAATCCTAAGTTGTCTCTATAAATCGCAGTAACGAATAAAGTTAATTAAATAGAAACCGCGATCCTTGATCGTAGTCACGAATCCATCGGTATTGACCTTGCTATTCCTATTAACATAAAAGTACACGACAGTTGTTTAACTCTTATTCCATTTCTATATTTGTTTATTAAGCCATTTCCAACTTAAAAAAAATATAATTGTAACAATAAAAAAAATTATATTTAGTACTTCGACACCTTGAATGGAAATAATCTTTTCCCGTCTGTTATTACAAATAAGTTTTTAACGTAACTTTTATTATGTAACTTTCTATAATGCTCGCAGAAATACAGAAATCACAAAAATAATTTAACAATTTTGGAACACAAATAAATATAAATATTATTATCACGAATTATGATAAATAATAATTTCTTTATTTTTTTTACGAATTTTTATGTCACCTGTTTCAAATTAGCCACGATATTTTATCGTCATACGATCATAAAATATGATGTTACTTTCCATCGTAGATCTTCTATTTAAATCGGTGTGATTCATTCATGAATCAATCATAATATATAAACGAGAAAACTTAATTGCTTATTAAAAATTGTCTAGTTTCAGTCGCTACATTAAAAGTTTATGTGTCGGATAAAATCACGTAATCTCATGAATAAATGAAGATATGCCAAACGCAGAAGATACGAAAACTAGTTTACGATTTGCATAATGTCCTTTCTGTCACCGTGACAAATATCTTCCTTTCTCATATTTTGCCTCTGCTTGTTTCAATTGCGGAAATCGAGATAAAACTGAGTCGTTCGAAATTGATTAAAAAAACATCATTTTTAGCTTTCAAAACATGATGGAAAGCTGCAAACAGCTCGCACTTGCTAGAAGCGATTACAGCCAACAGAAATTATTTGCAATATATCATGCGTTAAGAGAGTAATTGAAACCTGTAGGCGCTGAACATGTACGAATGTGAACACCGGAAGATTCGTGTTCGTCATTTGTTGATCGTTTATTCGTTCTCTGTATACAAGTACGCATTACGCATCTTTAGTGACAGAGTGCCACTTCCAGCTGCGTTGTCGCCCTTCACTCGGGTTCGATACTGTTCCGCTTAATACGGCTATCAATTAGTTTGCAGCGGCTGTTTATCTGGCCATCGAGCCAATCGTGATTGCGCATCACCAGCTGGCATTGCCAGCTGCACGCGCGTCCATCGCATTATTATTACACGTCCGAGCTGCGAACGTTTTCTCTTTCGATGACGGGAGATGCGTGCCAGATTTCGTGGACCGTCGTGCTGTCGCGACGACTGTTTACTTACATAAGCGATTCCGCAGCTTGCACCGAGATTCATGGAGATTTCAATCAGATAATCACAGCGCGTCGCGATCACGTTTACGATTTTTTTCATCAATATTTCGCGCCATCATAGAATTGATTCTATTGGGTTGGCAAGGAAGTAATTGTGTTTTTTAACCCAAGTATATACAATATCTTCGTTCAATATATAATGAATGAAATTTAAATTTAAAAAAAGAATTTTAAAGCTTAAAATCTCTACTTTTAAAAGCTTACCACATTTTTTAAGTTTATATGAGTTTGTAATTTTTACATACCAAAAACTACGAGCTGAAAAAAACGAAAAATTTTCTTCTCACTTTGTGGATTTGTAACGCGCCTAAAACAAATTTGAGAAAATTTTCAACTACCTATCATGTAAGCTTGATATTTTCCCTACAAAATCGTTTTTTTTTAAATATTCCTATGATTTTTGGTTATTGAGTTATCGCGGATTAAATAAAAGGATCATTTTGACTTTAATTGCTCATAACTTCGTTAAAAACGTTGTCGTTGTCATATCGCAATTTAAAAAAGAGATTCTTAAAGCTGAAACTTTACTCTATCAAAATATATTTATATTGGTTAGTAAGAAAGTAATTGGTTTTTACTGATAGATACCTTTTAAAAAAACGTAATTACTTTCTTGCCAACTCAATACTGTGGTAAATAAACTTTGAGCAAATTTTTTTTAAGTTTTTTTATTCTTCAGATTTAGTTATACATTTAAAATCAAATGACAAAGAGTAAAGACTCTTAGTTGTTTAAAGAGACATACAAAGATGTATAGGGCACATAAGAGTCAACGTAATTAAGCGTATATGTGTAAGAATTATAATATGATACATTAAATGTATAAAGAAATTCTATAACACATTACATAATACATTACATGTTTCGGCTCTTGGATTGAGCCATCCTTCAGATAATACAAAATTCACTTCTTAAATTTATTGCCATCGTCATAGAAAGATCGTGATGAAAGTTTTCTAATTTATATAGCAATCTTCACGGAGAACATAAATTACTTGCAAGCGATTTAATGACCGATTGTTCGGAATTTCATTTTACGAATTTTGATGATTGTGTTGATCGAAGAATAAAAATCGAAGTGGCTATATATCGAGTTTATTACAACAAGGGATTACAATTTTGAAACGGAATACATCTTATTAGGTATGGGAAAAAGTTCGTGGCGTTTTTTCCGTTAGATGGCATTAAAAAAACGCCACGAATTTTTTTCCACACCTAATATTTCGCTCGTGTCTCTTAACCGACTCCCCGATCTCGTCCTCGTTTTCGATCGTTCGCAACTCTAGAAACTTCTGCAAATACTAAATATTATTTAGCGTAATCTTAAAAATTTAAACGATTCTGTTATCCGCTGCGAGTAACTATTTAAATGATAAATTATTACGAATTAACATTACTCAGAGGAATCAAAGCATCGATTATATATATATTACAATTTAATAAGCCTCTGTTTATTCTCGCAATAATAACAGGTACTCTGAGACTACCAAAAGAAATTTATGCGTTTAAAAGACTATTATCTCGTGTTTGAGACCGATTATCCGTGTATAGCCGTTTTACGTGAACGTTGAGTGTGAATGTATGTGTCACGTGTATGAATGTGCGTATGTGCCGGCGAATTTTATGAAGACGGATATCTGTATGCGATCGCTACATCATGATATTCAACGTGGTTGCAATTATCATTTCTTAAGAAGAAATACTTCATCAAATTCATTCACGGAAAAAAAGAATTAGTTGCAGCAGCAAAAATTTGTGTGGTAGCTAAATTCCTGTCGTAACATATGGATACATAACGTCGTATCTGTGAGATCTAATTTCCATTAGCTGTGAAGCCTAAATATTATCACATTATATTGTAACAGACAAGCATTTTGCTATTATGTCGATTTATTAATCAGCATAACGTTTTCTGTGCAGCAAACGTTTTCTGTGTAGTAGACAATTTGGTAGCAAGTACAGTTTTAGCAAACCATATTTAACTATGGTAGAGATTTTCTTTTACAATTTTCTTTTACATGGACATATCTGATAATTATGACAACTAACTTCATGCTGCTAAATAAATTGATCTGTAACAGACATGCATCCTTTGCTATCACGTCTTTATATTAGCTACAGCAACAAATCCTTTGTATGTATTAGCAAATTTCATAGCTATAGTAGCTAATGCAATTTCAGTTAATTAGAATTAGCTGTAGCCAGCAACATTTTTTTCCGTGTTATGAAATCGTGTAAAGTATAAGAGCACGAAAAAAAACACAACTGAAGTTTCCAAACTTCACTGATTCAATAAATCTACAGTAGCAATATTTACAGACAGTCAATTTTCTACATTAAAATAGCAAAGTTAACAGTTGAATAAAATTAGCGATTTGTTAAACCATCAAATCTTCTTAACTATCGATATTGAATTCGCATAATAAATTATAGATTTGCTGTACCACCCAATTAATTTTTTTCCGTGAGGTAGTACACCAGTCAGATAATAATAATGTAATTCACAGTCACTCTATTAAAACTTGACAATATGTATTCCAGAAAGAATTTTTGAAAGATATGTTAACGGTAAGGCTGATTATCACCATTTGAGTGTCTCTCTTTTTGAAAGATTCGGTCTGTACATATATCAAGTTTTAATAGAGTGACTGAATTACATTATTATTATCTGACTGGTGTACTACCTCTTATACTTTACACGATTTCATAACACGGAAAAAATGTTGCTGACTACAGCTAATTCTAATTAGCTGAAATTGCATTAGCTACTATAGCTATGAAATTTGCTAATACATACAAAGAATTTGCTGCTGTAGCTAATATAAGGACGTGATAGCAAAATATGCATGTCTGTTACAGATCAATTTATTTAGCAGCATGAAGTTTATTATCATAGTTATCGGATATGTCCATGTAAAAGAAAATTGTTTCTACCAGAGCTAAATATGATTTATTGTACTTGCTACCAAATTTATCTCTGTGATTCAAATTGTGATCTGTATATATATCTGTACATATAATTAAGTTTTAATAGAGTGACTGTGAATTACATTATTGCTATCTGATTGGTGTACTATCTCTTACACTTTCATAATGAATTTGACGAATTATTTTTTCTTAAGAAATGATAACTGCGACCACGTTGAATATCATGAAATAACATATCATATTATATTCTTACATATACATTCTTACATATACATATGCTTAATTACGTTGACTCTTATATACTCTATACATCTTTGTATTGTTATACATTTAATTATTTTAATTTAAAAAAAATATTTGCCCTGTAAACAGTGTCATAATCTTTAATTTATTTATTATTATTCATTTACAATATTATTTTAATTTAAAAGATTAATTCCCGTAAAAAGGATATAAAATTTTAAATAAATTGATTAATCATTTTCAAAGTAAACCCCACGATTTTTTGTATATTATGAAAATATATTGAGAATAATAATTTTTAATTTTATAAATAATTTTATAATATTATGTTAAAATGTTTTTTAAGATTTTTTTTTATAAAAATTGTTATTATAAAAAGTTAAAGGTTTTTCTTTATTATATTCAATTCACGAATCATATTTGATTATACAAAGTATTCGCAAAAAAAATACCACACTAAAAAAGTTTTCAAAAAAAAGTTTAAAAAAATTATTTGTAAATTTTTATTTATAAGCAATAGTTTATAGAAATAATAATTTAAATATGGCCAATTACGGACTACATTTAAACATTGAAGAGCATGTTTACTAATATCACACGAACGATTCATAAACAGATAATATATAATTGGCTACATTTAAGCTTTCAAATATCTTAAAAACTATTGCTTGAAAAAAAGTACACAATAATTTTCTTATTTAATTTTTTCAATATTTTTAAAGTTATAATGATATAACATTATTCGTTATTATTTGATAATGCTCGAAATACATTCTAATTTTTAAAATTTCTCTCCAAGAGAAATGATAGTTGCGCCAATTCGGCAGAAAAATTTTCACTTTCTTCAAAAAGCGGATTTTTAATCTAACAATGGTCAGTTTTAATGATTAATATCTCATTTGCGGGGCAGAACAACGCTTTTTTCTGATGGATTTGTTCGTGTATTTTTCTGCAAAAATACGTCGAGTTTTGTTACGTTTGGATGTAAGAGAGAGAAGCTAAATTTAACATTAAGTTTACCAAAGTGAAATTACAGTTCCCTTTCGAGAGAGTGAAATTATATATATTATAGGTATTTACTCAACACTAGATTTAAAATTGACTCTCCGAATAATTCTTTACTCCCTAAGAGTGAAAAAATGTATGCCTTATTCTTGCTGGGCTGGCACTCTCTTGGAGTGAAATGACTCCTAAAAATTTAGAATGTATATATGACATTAATTCTTTCAGAATTAAATGTCTTCATAAATTGCAGTAAAAAATATCGACATTGTCTAGCAAGAAATGTAAAAAGAATAAGATAACGATCAGTAGCAAAAATTAATAATGTTGATATGGAAATGTAAAAGTTATAATTCAAAGTTATAAATTCCGCGCATATCTTTTGATCCTGCTATTCGGCATTATTTAAAATCGAGAATGAAAAAGTATTACAATAATTGATAGGATACTTTCGATTCATATCTTATCTCGTGAATTAATCTCGACGATTTATATTCGGCTTCCGTTGAACGTAAATGCAATTATTAAAATGCGAATAATATGCATCTTATTCGCCTTCCTTATCATGTCGGGAATAATTGGGCCATTACTATTGCATTCGAACGATCGACATAGCATTAAATTGTTTTACAATCTAACTACTTTCTAATTGTTGCTTTCTTCTGGTTTTTCCAGCTGCTTATTATACGGACGCATTCCTGGACGCGACTATTGTTGCAATATAAACGTTTTATTTAGCATAGATATAGAAAACTGTCGATATGCGATTGTTGGATTATGCCATGTTGGCTGGATGTGATATTTAGAAATTATTTCTCAATGTTTGAATAAATTTGCAATGAATAACAATTTTTTCACTGGAATAAAAATTAGAAGTCTAAAGTTACTTTTCTAAAAAAAAAAAGAAAGCGTATTTTAAATACTCCATTCAATTGTAACATTTATGCAACAAATAAATAATGAAATAAAAACTAAATTAAAATAATTAATAATAAATTAACGTTATATAAATATATAATTATATAAGTATGTATATATAAATCTTTTAAACATCAAATTTCTTTCTTCTGCACAATATAAAATTATAAATTAAAGAAAAAATTGGCATTGTTACAAATTATAATTATACGAAGAAAGAAGATTCGACACGCAACTCGCGATACTTACTTTGACATTTTGGTGTCATATTAAATTAACGAGTATACAAAGTTGACTGCTTAAAATCAAGCGTAACTAAAAGTATCATAAAACAGTAAACGGCGTTGAAACCTAGTCATCACTTTCTAGTTCATTGAAACGCCTCAGCCAATGCATCGTAACGATTTCAATTCTTCACGCGAATATTCCATACCATTTCTCAAGATTAATGAGGATAAGCTTGATCAGTTGTGTTTTTCTGTCAAAGAACGTCCGATTTGACATAGATACATTGAACGTGTGAAGAATATAATTGCTCTCTAGGAAAACTACTGATGTGCACTTTTTTTATTTATAATAGTTGAAAAATAAATTTATGAACAAATTTATGAATAAATCTGTTCCAAAAAAAAAGATCAAAATTTTTTTAATATTGTTTTTAAATAAAAAATATATAGGCAATGTTTAAAGGCAAAAAATAAAGAGAGATAATAAAATAAATAAGATTCTATTTTTTGATCAATTAAGACAAAAAAATGATTTATCTTGGCAATTAAGAGAAGAGACATTTTCATTTTTCTTTAATGTTCTTCTACAATATTTAAGATTAATTATTTAAAAAAGAAAAGATCAATTATGTATAAGTGCAATTCGACGGCTGTTGCAGGAAATCCACAAGAAGTCTCAGGCTCCGGAATTAACTCGATCTACGGTAATATCGAGCCCGAAGAATATTGTTCATTCTCCAAGAAGCGCACCGCGAAACGACGGGCCTTGCCCTACGGCTTTCGAAGTTCCTACCAGTTGCGAGACGAGCTTCAATAATGACTCGAGATTATCGCGCGAGATGATCAGTGGTCCGGAAGCGAAAATCCAAGAGATCTATCGATCACCAATCTCATTTGCGCCTTCTGATCAAATCGCAACGCCCGTGAACGCGACGAGAAGCAGTGAACAACCCCTTTTTCAGAATGTTGGCAACACGCCCACGCAATCATTGTCTTCGAGCAACGACAGCGTTATCACGAATGCCGGAAAAGGTGGAGGATATCCGACGCAGGTAGTTCCGCAGACGCCGACGAAACCCGAATTGTCGCATCCGATCAGTAGACTCTGCGACACAATCGAGGCCGATGAAAGGAAGGAGACGTCGAAGACGGAAGTGACGAACGTGGAAAAGAGCGGAGAAGAGAGAATCGCGAGGATTTTTGTTAACAGCGACAATAATAATAACAACGAGGCAATCATAAGCACGGAGATGGCGCAGCGTGGACGATCGGTGGATGACCACAGGTGTGATCAGTGCGGAAAGACTTTCGTCACGAGGGCGTCGCTCAAGGTATATTTCTTAATCATTAAATCAGACATTAATGTTCTAAAGGCCGCACATTTCGATTTCCTTCCCCGGCAGAAACATATTATGTAGATCTCACGTAGAGATTAACCAGAGATTTAACATGACAAATTTCATTGCTGAATGACGAGCCTATTTAACATAGATCCTCGATTACCTTGGATTACACAAACTAAACTATCAAATCCAACTGTTTCTCAACTGATGATATTCCTCACGCATGATGTTCCATAAGTCACTACGTAAATTATAACCCTCTCGTCTATTTTTTCCCCTTTTTTTGTTAATGTTAGATATTATAAGTCTCTAATTTCGCAGAATTTCGCAGAGCTTAAGTGTCAGTTACGTTGGAATTAATGTTAGTTAAATTACTACTGTCCTTTTTTATGACGTTACATGCTTGGCGCAAGCAGGCACTTCATTCATACTTGATCGTGTACATGCTCTCGTACCTATATCGATTATGAAGAATGAGATGAGCTAATGTCTCTAAGTCGTTCCATATACCTACTTTTCCTTCCTTCGTTTTTTGACTCCATATTTTTAAGCAGCAGTCTCTGTCCTGTCACATTGCCGCGTTTGTGCCGATTACGAAGGAGAAACGACATATCGTGACTCCTACGCTCAATTTTCTCTTTTTTTTTTTTTTCCTTCGTCTTCGGCCCCCGCGGCCTTGTAAATAGCCTAGCTACACATCGTCGTGTCTGTGTGATCGTCACAGGTGCACAGCCGAACGCACTCCGGTGAAAAGCCGTTCCGCTGCGCCGACTGCGGCAAACAATTTTCGCAGCTGCGCAATTACAAGTACCATCGCAGCGTGCACGAGGGCACGCGGGAGTTCGCCGCCACTTGTCCGGAATGCGGCAAGTACTTCAACGACCGCGGCTACTTGAGCTCACACATGAAGATTCATCGGAACCGCAAGGAGTACGGCTGCGCGGAATGCGGGAAGAGCTTCAATCAACGAGTGGCCTACAACATGCACGTACGCATACACACGGGCGTGAAGCCGCACCAGTGCGATCAGTGTGGAAAGGCGTTCTCTCGGAAGATGCTGCTCAAGCAGCACCTAAGGACCCATTCTGGCGAGCGACCGTATCAATGCCAGGTCTGCCAGAAAGCGTTCGCCGACCGCTCCAACATGACCCTACACACTAGACTGCACTCCGGCTTGAAACCCTATCAATGCACCTTGTGCTCGAAGGCTTTCACTAAGAAGCATCATCTGAAAACTCACCTTAATTATCATACTGGTACCAAGCCGTATTCCTGCACCAATTGCGGTGGCAAGTTCTCGCAAAGCAGCAACATGAGGACCCATTTTAAGAAGTGCATTGTTAACAATACTGTCGGAATGATAACGAAATCTGGTGATGAA
>Ga0157364_1006301_pt1 | contig 12172 bp, 11 predicted proteins | sample AttsexASBM2_FD_111476 | JGI IMG/M metagenome (GOLD analysis project Ga0157364, IMG submission 111476) | Fungus gardens microbial communities from leaf cutter ant in Ribeirão Preto, State of São Paulo, Brazil - Atta sexdens ASBM2 | ecosystem: Host-associated > Fungi > Mycelium > Unclassified ...
AATAAAAAAGAAGCATTTATTTATACAATCAGGATTAAAATTTAAACTGTTAAAGTATTTTTATTGTCAATCGTTTTGCATTCAATAAATATTTATGCTAAAATAAGGAAAAAGAAGAGAAAAAAGGAAGTCCTTATACATCTTTAATGAACGTCTTACGCCACCCTCGTCTGTACTTCCTTGAGAAAAATCTTGATTTTTATAGTGCAACGACATTTCTAAGACATTCTGCATGTGTAAAATTATACGTCTGTATACACGCCTTCATAGATAATATCTTACAGCAATTAATTACGCACAATCAGATCGTAATAATTAATAGTGCATGGTCGATGCTACTTAATTCACTTTGCTTCATTAATATTTCCTTGCGACTATTGTATTCAACTGTATTGTATTGATAGAGATGAAAAACGACTCGAAAGATAATTAAAAAAATGAAAAATATGAAGATGTAAGAGATTTTTTATTTTTAAAAAATGATGATCGCAAACCATTCTGCAAATGTTAAAGCATTATTTACCTATCAAAGTGTTGATATATTGCGCATCAATAATTAAAATATTTTCACATTATATTTCTTTTCCATCGTTAATTTTTGCATGCTTGTAAATATAATATTTAAAATAAAATTAATAAAAATTACAGTGCTCTCATTATTTGAAAAATTCCCGAAATTCGATATAATTACTCGTGACTGAATTTTTTCAGCATTTACAGATTTAGGGGAAAAAAAGAGAATGACTCCGGCGGAGTGTCAAATTGGCCCGCGATAAATAGACGCGCGTGCAATTAGACTAACCGCCGTCTGGCATTTCGATCGAAAACGCCCTTCAACGACACGCCATCGTTCTCCGACCAAAGTCACAGATAGATCGGGACACGTGCGGCTTCATTATTATTTCCCTGTGCATAGGAGAGACAGGATCAAACAGGGCGAGAATGCAGCGAAAGAGGAACGACTCGACGACACACAATGGCTCGGTGCCTGATTGTCCCCGACGCGGCCGACGGGAATGACTCACAAAGTCCCCGATCGCGCTCCTGATCCGATTATTTATCGTTGTCAAAAAGCTCGGGGACCCGCGCGAATCTCGTATACCAATCCGCAAAGAGACTTTCTCTTGCCCCGGAAACCCGGAGCCATTCCTCGTCGTGTGCGGAAACGTTAATCTCATTACGACTCGTCGCTCTATTGGGACTCTGCAGTTTGTGTTTTGACACTTTAAGAATGGTATGGCGTTATAATAAGCCCCGACAATATAAACCCCCTTTCGAAAGCTCGGAACGTGAGTACGTTTGCGTTAAGAGGGGTAGATTTTGCGTCAAACTATGACATTCATTTGTGCATTGCACCTTTTCGAATATTGTGTGTTTCAGCGATACAACGATGTATCGTGACCTCTCTGAAAATAGAGTTTAATTTTTCATCGAATTTTATTCGATAAAATATGCAGTTGGTATATTCAGCCTTGGAAAGGATGATTTTTATTGAAGTATCTAAAAATTTACTTAGATCAGATCTGAAAATAATTTTGTTGGACCATCAAAATAATTACGTAGCAAGCATGCTGAATAAATACTGTAAATATAATTTTAAAAAAGCCATTTTTTTCAAATTGTAGAAAGCAAATTAAAATTATTTTCTTTTCGGAAAAAAATAAACATGGTAGATCTTATGAATACATAAATTTTTCCAACAAATTTTTCTATCCTTTGAAAAGAAACCGAAAAAAATCAGCGGAAAAAAAACGAAAAAAAATTTCGAAAAAAAATTTTTTTACTATAATTTTAAAACTACAACTGCAGAAAGATTTGACATTCTATCAATTAGTTTGAGCGTTGTAGTTCTTATTTATGGATCTACTCATTTACGTTCAATCGCTCTACGAGCAAAATTAAATTCTGACATCCATCAAAAAAAAAAAATATTGCAACTATTCTGTCCACCACGTAATTATTTTGATGGTCTAACAAAATTATTTTTAAGCCTAATTTTTAAATATCTTCAACAAAACTAACCTTTACGTGTGTAAAATCAAAAAACCAAACAAATATGTTCTTGTTTGTTATATAATATGCTTGTTTGTCGTGTAAGGTATTGTTGACAACCTTTATGTTCGCGATCGTATCAATATATGCCACTGATACACAAAATACATATCGTAAACGTATCCGCTCTACAAAGGATCTATTCCTTTCGCCTCGACAATCTCTACGGGAAACATGAAGCAACACAGCAGGATCGAGAGAGTTTACAAAGAAAGATATCGATATCCATTTTCGAAGAGCCGTAATAAGCGGTTTATCGTAATAGATCATTAACGCGGCTACTGCGAAATTTCATCTCCATTTATCCTATTCTGCAATATAACGGCGATTAAATATCGCTCGATCGAACGATTCTCTAAAGACGCGTATATTATAAACACATTACGACAATCTCTAAACTCTGATATTCATTCAATATTATCGAAATATCAAGTAAAGCAAAGCGTAAAGCTCTCGAAAATCTATACTTTATTATATCGTTATATCAGCAACGCGATAGAACTTGCCAAAGAAACCAAGGGATTCCAAGCTTGATAATACGAGAAATTCTGCGATATGAAATGTCAGATCGACGAGTAATCGCTTAAAACGCCGACCGTGTTTGCGGCTAAACGAGAGCTTAATTAGTTCGCGTCGGCAGCTGCTGCGGCAGCGCGCGCGGAGATCCGCTGGGTTAAAAAACACCGCGATACCGAATCCGCAGCTATTATGCGTCGCTTCGCTTCAAAACGAAATTTTAATTACGATTCGTGCGAGTGTTGTCAGAGTAATTAGCGGCGGGCGTTCAGTCGCGCGCACGAGCGATCGCATGGGAACGAGGAGATGTCGTGTAGCACGGCGTGCTCGCGTTTACTAGCACGCATTTTACACGTGAGAATGTGCGGTAGCATTTTTATTTTATTTAACAAGCATGACATGGAGATATTTGTTTAGGAATAATTCGTTATTGTACGAAATTGAAGGTAGAACAAATCTTTTGTATAAAATTTCGCAATGCTTCTCGCTGCCATTAATCCTAAATGGTCAATCATGGTGAGAATTAATTCATTCATAATTAAGAACACAGAGAAAAGCGAAGTGCTTTTATATTTAAAATAATATTCGAGAAATAGTCGAGGAAGTACCGCGGAATGGATATTATTTCATCTCAAAGTTCGTGCAAGGATCTTCCATCTCGCGACAGCTGATAACTTTACGACATCGTTATTACACTTTCGTCCGATTATAATTCACCTCGTTACTCTGACATTTGCAAAAATGGTTCATCTCAGGTTTCATCGATCGATACCACAGGAATTTCAGATTATCATGTTTGAAAAGTATATCTAAATTATAAAAGATAAAGAATTATTTCACTTGCGCAAATGTCATAAAATTTGTTTAAATATTAAACGATTGCTCAAAAGAGCTAATTGAGTTATTGAATATTATGAAAATTCTTATCTTCAAAGAAGCGAAACCAGAATAAAAATAAGTAATAATAATTCTTTCAAATTATAATCATGTAATTAGAATCTATTCTAAAAAGATATTCAGTTCTAAAGAAGAGACTAAGAAAACTTTACAGCTAACTTCCTTCTTTACGATCCCCAGACAAGCAATTTCCGACATTAGATGTTTAGTATCAAGCTATTGAAGCTATTGATATCCGCGATGAGGATAGGATTACTATCGCTTGCGCTATTCGCTTTGGAAGGTCATTTAGTGAGGCCGGTCGATAGTGGTAACATCAAAAGCAACTTCAAGTAAACGACGGGTAAGTAAATCTCTTCGAGGCTTGAAGGAGCTTCGAAGGTGGAATCAATGGACTTAGACGAGTTCGTTGGCAAGCAAATAAATTTCTGGTAACTTGCCAAGCGAAGCGAGATGCGTTGGCTTTAGGGCGGAGCGTGCGAGCTCAGACTTCAAGCACCCCGATGCGAAATCTGGAGGGGGAGGAAGATCAGGAATGGCATCCGATTATTCGAGTATGCAAAATAACCGGAATCCGAGTTATTGTTATTGGTAGGCATGTGGCGGCGCGTTCCTTTCCTCCTCGGCTTCGAACACTCGACTCGCGCACGCCGCATTGTCTCGCATTAAAAAGCTACGAATTTTAACTCGGTACATCGAAAAGCAAGCACGCGTATCTCGGCTACACCTACACCGGATAACTGATTAAGTCTTTCGATTCGCTGAAAGGGTTATCGGATTCGGCAAACGGTCCATTGTCACGATATACCTCTCTTCTTGTGATGGAAACACAAGATGCACGAGAGATCTGATTACATGCAAAGCCGTATCTCTTACAAGTTGAAATTAAATCAAAATGATTAATATGTATACCATTACCATAAGTGAATTTTAGTTCGCTATGTAATTGATCTTAATGTCATTGTCACATCTCACGTCTTGATTTCTTTTTATAAGTGTAATATTAAATTCTCTTTTTAAATTATAAGATACGTTTTAAATTATTTAATGTTTAAATTATTTAATGTGTAGAACCAAAAAAAATTCTTTTAAAAAGAATGTATTATACAATTATAAAAATAAAAAATGCACTTTATCTTGTATTTCATAATTACTGATTTTTATCACGATTTTTTAAGTACAAAAAATAATTTTCTACAATTTCTCTCAGTAACATTAATTACTAACATTATTTGATCGATATATTCAGACTGAAAATAATTTCATAGCTGCATTTCAAGACACAGCTTGGTATTAGATATGTAAATGATACCATCGCGCGCGGGTGAAGCCGATAGTATCGACCAAGGCGGTCGCAAGCAGAAATCAGTGCAGCTAACAGTGCAGTATTTTTGCCATGTTACCATCTTTTCTCATGTCTTTATTGCATACTCGTTTCGTATTTTTACAGAAGATGTAATCTATCGGGTTAAATATCTTTCATGTCGAAAACAAATAAAGCTTTTATCTGTAATATTTACATGCTGTGTATATAAATAACAAGATTCATGTACACGTTTGAAAATTTTTAGAGTTCAGTAGAGAAAAAAATTGATTTAGACTCTTTTTATCAAAAAATCAGAACTACAGAATGCAAAAAATTATTGATTGATTTATTAGTAATTTTGTAATGTCTTCAAATAGGTGAGTAACCGTGGCACAGTTTCATCTTAAAAATTGTTCCGAAAAATGAAAATAAAAAGTATCGTCCAGGCATCTTAAAGTTGATCATATTTTTATACTTTTTTATCTTAAACTTTTTTATCTTAATAAGGAGGTATAAATAATATATATAATATATATAATATATATAATTTATAAATTTAATTCTGTACATACTCTTTAAAATTTTTAAAGTGAAAGCTATAAAAAATAAAATCTCACTCTTAAAGATTGAGCAACTCTTTTTTTTTAATTGGTGCAATTTACACTCTTTAGAATTCTACTCCAAAGACTTTAAAATATTATTTTAAAAATATAAAGATAAAATTATTTGGGATGTTTTGAGTACCTATCTATATGTAAGATGATACAAAATCTATGATTTTATACTTGGAAATTATAATTCATTATTCCATCATTATCAGAACCAAGTTTGACATTGGCGAGTTACTAAAAATGCAATAGAGAAACTGAGAAAAACAGCTTTGTTGCCTTTGTTCTCCTTATATATATTTAAAAATCAATATCACAATATTTGGTATACGTAAAAACGAAATTATTTCCATATAATACATAGTGTCAATCATGTAATGAATCTAAAGAGCATCATGAAAGAAAATAAAATCATCTAAAATCAGGATAAACAGTAAACAAGTATTTGTTCCAAAAATGACGCTCCCTTTGAAACAACAAAAACAATTCAAGAGAACTCTAACATATGCTACAGTGCTAATCGTCGCACGTACATTTTTCGCGAATCTAACAATTTCGGCACAAAAAAAAAGCGAAAGATCGCACACACATGTAATCACGCTGTTCGCGAAAATGCTAATACTTGAAGTTTATCGATTCGCCCTTTTCCCGACGCGACGACTCACTTCGCATTCGCCAAGAAATCGCCTTATTTTCACCCGATATATTTTCATACGTCCATTCCTTTTTATTTCTTTGCGCAGCGCGCCAGATCGCGATACGAATCGCAACGCGAGCAAACGGAGGAGGGGGAGGGGGGGCAGAGAAAAACTTTGCCGAGTCTACGAGCTGGGCGGAGGCGGCGAGGTCACAGGGGGGGGGGAGCAATCGGGAGAACAGCGGAGAGCGCAGAAATGCGCAGGGGAACGATAAAAAGCCAGGGGTACGTAGGGGATGGGAGGCTAAGGCGAGGCGGGCCGCCACGCCGCGCCGCGCCGCGCAAAAAGCTCAGAAAACGATTCGTCTCTCGGCGAGATGGGATCGCGACGTGACTTCGAATCGCAGGCGCGAGCGAACTTCCGAGGCCGCTCGGCGCTCCGCAGCACTGGGATTGCGTAAATTCGGGTGAAGTTCTGTCGGCTCCCAAGCTTTTCCAAGGGTAGCACGAAAATCCTCGTGGCCTCCTCTCACCACCAATCGACGCCAGGGCCTGATGGGTGGTACCGACGAAGTCACGCGGATAACTGAAATACGCCGACTGCATAGCGAATGAAACTCGGACGGGTCGGGAAGCCCGAGGAAGTTCGCCGCGGTACGCCGCGCTATGGAATGAGAAAACTTTCTAAGCTGGTTTAGACTCAAAAAGACATTTGTTCGGACTGTAATCTTGCGGTAATGCGAATCGCCAGTGCTATTTGATTCACATTCTCGAATATCTTTTCGATATCCCTCGAAATCAATATTATACAATTTTGATAAGGCTTAACGAAACGAGTCGAACGAGACAAGATAGTCCTGGTTGCTTGGCAAAATTTCGCGATAAATGAATCGGGCACTACGGTACGAAAATGCAGTTCGCTGTCGAGAGTTGGCTTTAAATTGTCGAGATCGTGTCACAGCCGACGGCCAATCAAAGTTGCCAAAAAAAATTATCGAGTTCAGTTCAGGTACAAAGGGATTGAAATATACGCTACTGTAAAAAAAAGATGGACTTAAAAAAAAATGACGAAACTCTAAAATCACATACATTTTATTTTATTTTTTTTAACAAAGTTTCAATATCGTTATAACTTGCCAAATATTTCGTGGATTATTTGATGTTCATGCAGTGATCGATTATTATCGTCGTACCATAAAATATTCCATTTTCTACGCCACATAAAAGTGGTTAACGTAAATTTCATTCCCCGCGACTGCTCGAGAATAAGAAAAGTAATTAATGTAGGTAAGGGAATAGTTATCAACGTTAATAGGCTGTGCAGGTGAAATTATGGCCATCTGTACGCATTGAGAAGGGAAGGGTAAAAGCGAGAATAGAAGAGAAGAAGAGAATAACATCGACAAAAATAAAGAAAGAAGATTTAGCCTCTTGGAGGCACAAAAGCCTTTCCACAAACAATCTAAGTTGCGTACGCAACGAATTATTTCACTTTCGCGTGTTGGATGATTATTATCATTGGCTGTGAAATATTTCATTTACCACGCTATAGTAAAGCTAGCCAACGTAAATTTCACTTTTCACAACCATTCAGATTCAAGGAGCAAAAAGAAATTAAGGAAAGTAGTCATTATCTTTAATAAGCAATACAAACAGGTAAAATTATGATTAACCAATGTACTAAAAAAAGGATAGTATGCGTGGGAAGAAATGTAATGAGAGTAGAAAGTTTAACCTTACACGAGACCTTTACCCAAACAATTTAACTCGTTAGATATCTTATGAATTTCATACTCATGTGTTGATTAAGAGTCATCATTCGTCGCGAAACCTTTCATGCTATTTGCCATAAGTTTTATCCCTTTTATAATCATTCCTGTGCATAAGGAAGGAAATATTTTAATAACACGGACAAGAAAGGTAATCATCAACGTTAATAGGTGATGCAGGTGAAATTACGGTCATCCGCAATGAGAAAGGTAGGCATGCGTGAGGATAGAAGAGACAGGAAGGGAGCGACCGATTGGGGATAGGAGGGGGTTTAGCCTTGAAGGCACAAAGCCTTCCCCCGTTGTCCTAACGAGCCCGCCAGCCGGTATCGTATTTCACGGGCTGGTGCATGCATAGTAAAGCTTATTAATTCCATTTAACGGGCTTAAGTCCGGCTCCCCCTCCCCCCGCCCGCCCACTTTTGCACGGCAAAGTAGATCGGGAATACGAGTAGGTATACGAACGAAGGAGGGCCGAATCGACCGATGTTGCGATCGACCTACCCATGGCAAGCGTGAGAAACGAGTCAAGGGGAATACTCTCGAGGGGGCAGCGAACGACGAAAAAGAAGAAGAGGAAGAGGTAGAGGACGGGGACAGGAGAGAAAGAGAAGAGAGGAGAGGGAGGCGGACGCGATGGAGACGATGGCAATGCGTATACGCGCGCAAAACCTGATATCATCGTCGTCATCATCGTCGTATACTTCGCCCACCTCGGCACGACGTCCCCATTTACGGTACGCGAAGAAATGCGCGCGTCCGCGGTCTCCGCGGACTTGGTCTCCGATATAGAGCTTTCTATGGCAGTCTCGTTTTTTCCTTACCGCCCTTTTCGTCGGCTCCTCCTCCCTTGCATGATTGCGAATACGCAGTTATATTGAAATAGTATCTGACATTAGCACCTTATCTTTCTTTCCCAGCCGACTGGTGAAATATAGACGGTACGTCCGGGCGAGAGGCGAGAAGGCAGAGGAAAGGAGACGGAGGATCTGGCGAGAAGAGAAGACGGTGGCAGACGGTGGTACGAGAACGAAAGAGAGCGAGAAAGAGTAATGTGAGAGAGAGAGAGAGAGAGAGAGAAGAAAACGGGAGGGCCAGAGGGACGAGAGATGGTTTGCATTAAGGCGAGATCGTAAGCGAGATTCCTTAGGCCTCGTGATTTATTTGAAACGAAGTCGAGCGCTGTGTGCAACGACCAGGGGGACCGAAGCTTCGGCGCATCGTGTTCCCGAATCTGAACGTGAGAAGGAATCGCGGTGGCGATGGCGACGACGCTGATGACGAGAACGATCTATCTTTGGAGAGAGAAGAGGATTGGAAGGATTGGGAGTCAAAAACACGTGAAAAATTATCGTGACATCTGGGCAATACGACAGTGCGTGACCATTTTCGTGAAGTATATTTACGATATACATATATCGACGTCGGGATCTGGAGAAATCGACATAGAGCGAAATGAATTGATGAATAAGTTGCCAGCAAATGTTGCTGCCAATAAAATAAAAAAATCAGTGTTTACCCAACAGAAAATCTAATTGTATTCCTTTTGATTTGATGTATGATTTGATGTATTTGTGTTATGCGATATACTTACCACAATTTATATTAATCAATGATTGTTTCTTTAAATATAACAAAATGTTTAAAACTCAATTTAGTGATAATATTAATAAAATACTATCAAAACTAATAGAAATATGATAAATATTATACATATTCATTAATTATTTAGTCTATTAATTCTATTAGCCAACATTTTACTTAAGATATATTAGTATAGTCTATTTAAAATAAAGTATATATTAAAGTATATATTAAATTATGTAACGTTCACGAATACAATAGTTTGTTTGACGTAAAAAGACTTCAAGAAAATAAAATTACGTAATTTCGATTATTTTAAGCCAAGATGCCGCAAAAACGTAAAAGATTCGTTGACTAAAACTTCTTAACGGTACGACTTTTGCAGCTTACGCTAATTATCTTTCCTAACTGGTTTTCAACGGGCACAACTGCCAGCCAGCGCCAACGAACAACTTCCCAAACTTTTTCTCTTTCCTCGGGGCAAAAGGGTTAAGAAATATAACGGAATGCCACATCAGCCATAATAGAAGCCGTGTTACGCGATACCGTATTCAAAGTTTACGCCACTACGCGTCGGGATCCGCTTTTTCTCACACGCGGTCTCCCGTTCGTATTCCGTACAGATCGGATCGAAGAGTCGCGCGGTATCGAAAGCGAGCTGTGATAAAGAGACAGAAAAGGAAACCGGAGCGAGGAGAACGCCCGCATCGAAACGGCCGGCGAGTTCCACGCGCCGGATTACAAAGGAGTCCCTGGACCAATTAAAGAGCCGCTTAGGGGATAACACGAAGCGAACGCGACAGACCACGTGTATCGGGAGTCGGGAGGAGAGATGAGTTTGCAGGTGGAATTCGGCGCTCAGATACCGTGGCGAGATGTTACCGCCAATGGCACGACGGTGGACGGACCGTGGATTCCACCACAGATTGGCTGCGAGTATCTGGAAGGCAATTAAAATGTCGAAAGAAACAATATTGCGCCTTAGATGTTCCCGCCACGGGGCATTCCAGCGAGGAGAACTTGGGAAACATTGAAAGGAGACATTGCGATAGAATAGATCGTCTTTAGACAACGTTGTGTGAAAATATGTCTTCGTTGCAATCAGTTTGCATTCCGAAACGCAAAAATTGGCCGCATAGTTCTGCCTTTGCATATAAATAATATCAGTGTAAAAATTAATATCGAGAGTATGGAACTTATCGACATTATGGAAAGCTGCACTGAAATATCGACTCGACTTCAAATTACATCAGGAATCCGTGATTAAAAAATTCCTCCGTAACCTTGGTGTGGTGTCCTGTGTACAATTCCTACATCACCATTTCTCTTCACGTCTCAAATTCATATCACCTTCTCCCTTTAGTCAATCCGTTTATTCCATGCTCTCCATCGTTCCTCCTTCATCGTATTACAGTCTCTCGTTTTCTATATCTTCAGCTTTCTGCGCTCGCACTTCACCGCACGTTTTCTTGCGCGTTTCGTGCACGTCGCTAACGGTAGACATTTCGCCAGGTCACCAAATCCCTCGATGCCTGCACATACCATCATGTCTTAATATTCTAGGTATACAAACATATACATATACAAATATACACGTCCAAGTCACAGACCCACAATGCGTGCTAAACGATTCTTTCAACTGTCTTGCGATTTAGTAGCAACGAGTGTGTCCAAATTCCATCTCGCAATGTTGATATTTCTGAATAAGGTCAAAAAGGAAAGGAAGAGAAATAAAACGTAACTTTTTATATCAAGTACATATTCACGAAAAATATTACTTATTCATATGTGCAAATAGAGAGAAGAAGATATATTACGAGATTTTTTTTCTATACAAAAATTAGATTTCTCCAAAATTAAATAACGTTTCGCATTCAATAGCTGCTTCTATATTTGAATATTCTATAATAGATAAAAAGTTATAAGTAATCATTAATATAATTAATATGCATAATAAACTGATATAACTTTTCATTAAATGCCAGACAAAAATTTTGTCACATATTAATCGTAATATATTTCAACAATATACAAGTGTGACAAGGAATATTTAAAAAACTTTATTAATTTTCTACCTTAAATTATGTTGTAATTCTACCTCCAATTAAAATTTATTAGGAATATATGAACCTATTTAAGAAATATCTTGATTCATGAATTATATCATAAATATAATTTTTTAAGCCACTTGTACCAAACGTCAAATCGATGATGTGCGTTTAGATATTAAGTAAGAATTATTATTCTTTACAATGATGATAAATAAAGAATACTTGAATGTATCACGGTTTTTACACGTTAATTAGAAAATTATGTTTTTATATTCAATATTAAAAACGTTGTCACGTTTTAAAAAAAAATCTTTGTACTGTAAAATAGTGCTGAAAGAATAGCTCTCAATTTATAAAACGTTTCATCGATACGTGTATCGATACGTGTCTCGAGAGTTCTCGAGGAAAAGTGTCCAGAAACGGATACATCTTGATTACATTGTCGATTTGGCGAGAGACGTGAGTCCCTTTAGCACGAATTGGCGAGTGCAATTGCGCCCGTAATTGGAACTGGTGCTCTGTCGTTGAATGGAAATACGAGTGGAGTGCGTTCGGCACGCTTCGTTGACCGCGTAATTCTCGCACTACACAGCAGTAGGATTTTCAAGGGATTAGTTTTTCCTACGTTACCTCTTGCTCAACAAGGTCGTTCGCGACTGCGATCCCATTAAAACTCTACGCCAGAAGAGTACCAATGCTAAACGCATTTCTGGAGTGAACGAGATGACGCAAAATAGGAGCATAGGGCAGAT
>Ga0157364_1006302_pt1 | contig 12172 bp, 2 predicted proteins | sample AttsexASBM2_FD_111476 | JGI IMG/M metagenome (GOLD analysis project Ga0157364, IMG submission 111476) | Fungus gardens microbial communities from leaf cutter ant in Ribeirão Preto, State of São Paulo, Brazil - Atta sexdens ASBM2 | ecosystem: Host-associated > Fungi > Mycelium > Unclassified ...
ATGCGGCCAGCTTCGGAGCGTGACGCGCCGCCTCGCGCGAAATATCGACGAAGCGTGGATAATACACGACGATTATATTACTTTTCGCGGTTTCTCTCTCTCTCTCTCTCTCTCTCTCTCCTTTTTTTAATCTGTGCCGATTGCGCGACGCGTCGCGTTAAAATCCATCTCGTTAATCTCCCGCGCCAGTTCGAAACTAATAATTACGGCACACGATCGTCTTTCGCGAAACGAGGGAAGGATCGAGCGTGCGGCGAGTCATCCCGCAAAAACTATAATCCCTTCCTCCCCACCGATCAAGGCTTAATTCCCTCCGCTCCGCTTCTTGATCGATAAGGCGCACGTTCTCTTCCGAGAAAATGTTGCCGCCGCGTCCGAACTCCGAGGCTCGTTAATCGAGTTTCAAACAACAGACCCCGGAGTCCGCTGCTCCAAATCTTTGTTCCTCGTTTACCAACCCCACGGGTGTCTATCGTGTTCTATCGCGACGTGCTTAATGGATTATTGGGAAGATATACGGAAGTGATTAACGCGCTGTAAAGCCTTAAACACAATGAGAAGCACAGGCAATAGCAACTGAAAATAAAAGATTTCTACCTATCAGAAATTGTATATTGTAGCTATACACGGTTTCTGAGAAAAATTTCTTATTCCCTCTTTCTATACAGTTACATTGTCTGTGCTTTTCATTGTGTTTAAGGCTTAGCGCGAAAATGATACAACAATACAATCGTAAACTGAAAAAAAGTTCGGTAATAGCTACAATATGTTTTATTTAGTATTAAATACAATATTTAGCAAACACAATAATAATATATCTAATTGTTCGATGAAATTAGGTAGGTAAGATAATATTTAGAAAAGTAAATAAGAAATTAACGTTTATAGTTGATTTCGATTATATTAAATATTGATTGAAATTATTATTTTTCAAAATTGTTTTACAAGTCATTCTTTTTTACAGTCATTTTTATAAGTTATTCTTTTATAAGTTTTTAAGATGCTAGTAGACATTGTTATTAAATTCGACAATCGGTTTTTTTTTAATTGTGAGATTATTATCTCATTTTATGATAGAAATGATAATCGTATTTATATATTTACATATAAATATTACTAAAAAAAAATAACCCGCTTTGATTGAAAATGGCATTCTCCTCTCTTATTTGTGATTAAACATTTAATCTAATTCACTTAAGGTACTTATTTTATCGAAGTTTTAGTAATTACTAAACTTCTTACTACTTCGACTTGATTATTATTATCAGACTTATTTCAGTAAATGCCTTAGTAGAAATCTGAACGATCACGTGCTTCAATTTTTTTTCAAATTTCCGTTCTTGTTTCATCACGAGATGTTTAATAGATTGTTAGAGAGATAACCGGGTCTCCGTATTATCGCATTTATCGTCACATAATCCTAATTAGTGTCTTAGATAACCTAGGAACGGGCAAACTTCCGACGTAGTCAGTTCAGAATTGATTACCCTTAAACGGAAAACCGATGCCATCTGCTCTCATAATTTCTCAATTTTTCATAATAAATGTCTATATAATTAATTCTTTATACCAAAATTTATTACAGTTAATTTAATCGCTTAATAATGATTCAAATCCGGAAGAGAATCCTTTTTTTTTTATATTATGTCTATGATTAAAGAATCTATCGAATGTTATATTAATTTTTTTTATTTTAACATAATTATATTAATTATGTATATTATATTAATTAAAAATTGCAATACGCTCAGCGATTATAGGTAATAAAATCAATGTCAAGAAAATAACATAATTATATTAATTATTATTTTCTCAATATTGATTATATTATCAATAATCATTGAGTGTATTTTAATTTAAGATACGTATCTAAAATAGGCAAAGTTTTTATTAACTACGCAGTTTTACTTATTGATCAAAGAACCATGAATTTTAATAATATAAGTTCCTTTAAATGTCTTGCGACGATACGACTTCCGGGTTTGAAATATTATCAAGCGACTAAATTAATTGTACTGGGTGCTTTAACTTGCGTTATTGCTAAGAGTCGACGATGAGGATAATCGAGAAACGGCGAGAAGGAGGAGCAGGTTAACGATGTTAGAGGTAATTGTCGTACACGCCTCGTAAAATCGTCGAAGACGATCGACAAGCCGTTCCTCGTTCGTCTCCGTTTTCTTTGTCGTATACAAATTCGCGGAATCTTTATGCGCACGTATCCCGTAAATTATGATCTCTTTGCGAGCTTCTCGTACCGAGACATTAGCCATCGAGGTAAATTTTGGAAAGTCACTAAAAAACGAAAATTTGGTGGATTTTTCAGAAGTATATATTTTTTGGACATTTGCTTCTTTTAAATCGATAACAATTTTGATTCAGATAATGGTTGATAACAATCCTGATTCTCAAAGTAACATTAGGATTCATTTCTACCAACTTAGATTAATTTTTAGTTTAATTTATCTCCGTCTTTTCGGTTTAATTTATCTTCATCTTTTTTTAATTCCTATAGAAATAGAACAAGACGAGACGTAAGTTGAACTGAGATTAAAGCTAATCTGCATTGGTAGAAGTGAACCTAAGTAGATGATTATAATTATCGAAAGTTTTATTTAAACGAGATTTTGTAATTATAAATTCACTGCACAGAAAGAAGGATGTTGTTGAAATGTCTAAAAATTTAGCTAGATACAGATCTGAAAATAATTTTGTTAAACTCAAAATAATTATGTAGAACGCTTAAACTGGTTGCTAGAATATTAAAATTTTTTGCAGCATTGCTCATTATATGTTTAAATTACCTACGTAATTATTTTGATGGTCCAACAAAATTATTTTCAGAGCTGCGTCTAGCTAAATTTTTCTGATACTTCAGCAAAATTGTTCTTTCCGTGTGTTTAAACAGAATTTTATGCCTATATCGATTCACGGAGTAGGCGGAATTTCTTACTTAATAATCCGTTGTTCAAACAAAATTTTTACACGCGCACGTTCTTAACTACTGCCGCGGGCCACTTAAGTTGTTGCTCTCGCCGTATAATTATCGTGCTTCGCGAGATAAGGCTCTTTACGACGCGTGCATTTTACGAAGTCCGCATCGTCGTCACGCCGCTAATAAAGGCACGATCGGTCGTATCGTAAGTATGCGGAATATTAGGATACCATCGTAACGTTGCTCAGAGTTGCTTTTATCGCCGCCAGCACAATAGTGTTTTTACTTTCATGCCGGTCGCAAACGATCAATCGCCAATATATAAAAAAAATCTAATACCCGATGTAATGTATAATAGAAGCGATCATTGAATTCCATGTTGTCATTTGTTATATATGATTTATATATTTTTTTTTACTTTAATCGAAATAATGCAATTGAAATAATACAAGAAAATAAATCATTTCACGTGTCATGATTTTTTTTTATATTGGCATTATTTTAACTGCAGCAATAAATTATTTGGACCAGGTGCGAAAATTTTTGGACGATTGTACAATCTATATGATCACTATGAGATTCTAAATTGTAGGTAAACAAAATCTTTGGACTTTCGCTATAAGGTGAAGGTTCATTTGCATTACTTCAACAAGGCGCTTTAAAAAATATTAGATAGCTGAGAGTTAATTATATATTATTTTATCGACATTGATTCTATTCAAATAAGAAAGTTTTATCGATTCTATTATCTCTATAATCATATTTCAATTTTTACTTACGACATAAACCGAACGATTACTCTTCCTACTTCCTACGACTTCTCTGGGATCTGTAGAGAAATAGAATTTGTATCTTTGTCGCGGATCAACTATCTCGCACTCGACTATTTGGCTTACAGCTCGTAACGAAATTGTGGGACTCGTAAACGTGGTGCGCGGTATCATTCGTGGTACTCAATAATTAAAGCGCACTAGTGTGTCCGGTGTGGAGAATCCTTTAATCCGCACGGCATTGTGCGCCGCCGCTCGGCCATGTCGCGATAACGATCGAGAAGGTAAAGAAATCACGGACGATCACGTGGTTGTTAAAGATCGGTCGAGGACCGATTATGTGAGATTCGTGATAACTTTCTCCATGACCCGTTTATCCATCGCAATCCATGCTAGCTTCTTTTTTTCTTTCGAATAAATACGACAAACTTTTCGAGTGCTTTCATTGGCCAAAAAATGTTTTCGTTTTTGTCAGTAGATGATTATTAATGTGGCTTTAAGTGTACTTTTCTTTGTTTTATCAAATAAATTCATAACTTAACAGCTTACATATCAATGAGTCTTTAACAAATAAGTATCAAAATTAATAGAGTTTAATTACCGCTTGTTATAAAGGATAAAAAAAATGGAAGATCAAAAGACACATTTTTTTTTAACATGTTATACTATATTACTATTATAAAAGCAAAAACGCTATGTAAAAAAGATGCATGCTGTACAATGAAGATAATGTGAATGATCGCATATTTTTCGGCAATTTTAATTTGCAAAATTCCATGATTAGAATTTCTTCGTCGAAGACAAGTTCTGATAGGCCAAGTACAGTGGATGATGATTAAAATCAAGGTCTCGATCGATAATAATCCGCAACAAACTATTCGAGATATCGCAGAAGAGCTTGGAATATCTAAATTGAATATTGAAAATAATCATTTGCATAAATAAAAACCGAGAAGAGCTTTTGGCCAACATAATAAAAGCGCAATCTCTAGGCTTTTAAACTTCTCTGCAGGAATAATTACGCGTTAGTTACATAATACATGATTATTGAAATCACAATTCGATTATGTATTCCGCTTTATCCTGTTGAAATTTAAACTCATTTTACCCAAATTATCGCGGTCTGGATTCAGGATCGTCGTTGTCGGTCTCACGCCGCATCTCTATTGCTCCGCAATACAATGGAACGTGGCGAAACTTTTCTCAGCGTTTGCGTAAATGCAGGAGGGTGGAAAGGGCGGATTTAATTTCGCGTCGGCGGCGTCGGCAGCGTTTGCCGACGGGACGCGACGCGTCGCGACGTCATACGCCGGGAGTATCAAGCCGAAAAGTTTTTATCGTCCCGCCGAACGCATTTGCTGCAAATTGATGGAAATGATGGCTCAAATTCGGAGCCTGGGTGAGTTTTTTACGCTTGCGCACGCATTATACACGCGCGCACATAAATATATTTATCGCACATACACGTACACCTACATATATACGTGTATTGCTCGCGAAATACATTATCCGCGTAGAATGGACTGTTAACGCGGTTATATGACTCCATTTTGCGCGTTACACGAAACATCATCCCGCGTTACAAAGAGCCCGTAATGACGCGTCATGTATATGCGATCGTGCGGCGCGGTAAAAGCGTGAAAATAATAGGCAACGTTGTCCGGCCACGCGTACGTTGGTTTTCGGCCGCTGGACAGTTCGCGGACCCTCTTTGGTGAAGCGTACAAATCGCAAAAATGTTTCCCGTAATCCGCGCGCGCGACCCGCCCTGCGGCGCGATGCGGCTAAAATAAACAGCGCTGAAATCGCGTACGGCAATCTGCGAGAGAGGAGAGAGAGAGAGAGAGAGAGAGAGAGAGAGAGAGAGTGCGTATAGTGCGCGTTCGCGCGCGAGTCAGAGGGAGACATACCGCGAATTATCCATCCAGCCTGCCTGCCTGCCTGCCTGCCTGCCCTCCTCGTTGTTGAATGGCCAATTCTCTACTTGGAAATTAAGCTATGGCCTAAACTAACCCAACGTACCGTCGCTGGGGTGCACGACGACCGGTGCATCCATCGGACGAGTATTTGCACGCCCGGTTTAACGCTTCCTACCGCTCCCTCACCTCTCCCTCGTTCCCTCCCCTCCCCCTCCGTCTCTGCCTGTTCTACGACGTGTAACGAAACACCATCGAAATACATGCATCGATCGATTTATATTGACTTATTTAAATTGGCCTGTTCTTTGTCGCTACGCTAGATTGCACTAAAATTTTCTACACCAAAGAGTTTGGTAATAGCTATCAAATATTTGCTGAAATAATGTTAATATGTACAACAATAATTTAATTTTTCGAAATATTTTTGGTTATATTAACCAAATTGGCATTAGGCCTGTTCTTTCGTTAAAAAGAACATGCTTATTTTATTTCATTAAACATTTAACAGCTATTACGAAACTTTTTTTTTTTTTTAGTGTAAGTGTCCCGCTCCTTCGCCAAGCTTCAAACTAGGATGATACAGTTTTGAACATGATACAATTCTGAATAAGATCTAAATCCAATTTCGAGATTCAAGTTTCGTAATCCTAATCTCATTGTCATCAGGAGGGTGCTAAAGAGTACACACATCACCAAACACATACAAAAACAGGAAAAAAACCAAACTTGAAAAGTGGATTCAAATATTTTGTTCAGAATTGTATTGATTGAAATTGCATCACCTTACCCTATTATTTATAGATATCAATAAAGAAACAATAATAATCCAATCCTTTGAGTTAAATAACATTTTGTTTTCAACTTCTAAATATATATATCAAAATGTCATTCCATTTCTGTACACTTATGTGCACTTATAACGAATTCTGTTGCACTATTGCGCACTGGTGCATATTAAAACCGTTGTATACTGATTTAAACTAATAATAAAAGTGAAATGTAAATATTTCTAATTATAAAATATATTTTACTTAATAGCACAATAAAATTAAGTATTTCACGATTTGACCTGTTTCTACAATATATTTTATATTAAACATACATCTTTAAAGCAATTTATGTAGCGATAGCTTTAATATGCATCAATGCGCATCGAGTGCATCCAATCGAATTCATTATTAGTACATAATAAACTAAATTTGAATTAAATTTTACATATTTTCTTGAGTAAAATTGTTTAATTTTATTGTTTTAGTCAAATTAATAACATTATACATTGGCTACAAGTAATGGCGGCCTATAGAAATTATTAAAAGTAATTCAAATTTGGTATAATTTGATTTAATTATGAATTTCACAGTAGATTTAATTACACTAGTTTAGTCACAAAGAATATTTTCGCATGATAAACAGATATATGTAGTGAGAACAATCATCTATCGATTTGTTGAAAAAAATCGATCGATTATGTTGATAAAACATTAACCTTAAAATGCTGTCGTTATTAAATGATATAGTAAGTTAATATGACATCCATACGTAAACTTTATGTATAAGAAAATGTATAAGACTCTTTATTAATATAACACAAGTTTCTCATATATTTCACATTTTTAATAAAATTTATAATTTAGACTTCTATAACACAAATAAAAAAAATCCACTTATTAACTTGAAAGAAAAGGAAACATAAGTATATCGAATTTAATTTTGAAATGATATGAAGTAATCCAATTATATGCATCTCCTCGTAACGCTTAAATAAAATACAAAATAATACATAATAATACAAAATAATAACCTTGATAATAACACAAAACTGCTTAAAAATTGAAATCTGCACTTATCACACTCTCTGTTCTAATACTCAGCAGAGGGTCCAGAGTGATACATAAAAAACAGTCAAAATTTTAAAAGTTTGTCTCCACTTATTCTAGCTTTTAGCATGGTTTAGATTGGTTTCCTACTTATAATCACCAAAGACATACCTTAGTGCTTAATGACTTCGCTAACTTGTATATAAAACTGACGTATCGATAGCATTCCAGGGTTAAAGCAATCGTCTGTCACGTCTCGTCTCGCGAAAACGAATTTAGAAATTAAAAAATTTTTCTTCAAATGTAAAGAGTCGTTTTCTCTTTTGCAAAAGCCCTCAATTTTCAAGCTGCGTTAATCGCTCAAAGAGTTCTTCGCGTTACTTTCGAAACGACAATAAAATCCCACGATGAGCGCGAAGGAATAAGCGAGCAATTTGGATTTCCATCGTCGCTCTCTCTAATTCGTTATTTACCGACTATGAAAGTAAGAAAAATTCGTGCACGGCCGTCTCATTTCATTTTCCGCGGATGTTTCTCAACGGGATATGCCCGACGAAATGCGTCACGTTTGACATGTCGCGACGTTTGCAATAATGCGTCGCGCGTAATGCACCGTGCGGCCGCCGTCGCCGCCGCTACGGTCCATTGAAAATTGCATCGTAATCAATGCGTCGTAGATCCTGGAACGTGACGTTGCGCTCAGCCGGTGGCTTTGCACCCGATATACATATAACGCGCGAGCGCGCTTTCTTTTTGTTCTTTCTGTCCCTCTCGCGCCACACTGCGCCGCGCAGCATCTCTGGCTTTTTTTCTCTCGCTCTTTGTCGCCGGTTCGAAACACGCCTCGGAGATTAGGATAAATGCTCCTGGAGCAGCGACGGAGCGAGCAGTTTTACGCGCCTAGTAAATCGAACGATAAATTGATCGCTTGCCATCGTAAAGCTCCTCTCACACGCGCGCCACGCCGACGAAATGAAAATGCATCGGTTTTTCTGCGAGTCTCTGCGAGATACCGCATGGTTAATAGTAGATTTGTTCAAGTTTTGAAACATGATATAAAGATAGGTGTAACATTGGATATAATGACAATACTGGAAACAATCAATCAAATGGCCTTAAATTCACTCTTTTATTGCGTATCCACGGGAATGTTACATCTTCCTTTTTATGTCAGCTTGAAATACGAACCATCCATGGGCATAGCCGAGAGGAGAGCCACGTCTCCCCTCCCCTTCTCGAATCTTTAAGATATCTTTTATCTATTCAGTTCATGACTCACGAATTGTTATGATATACGAATTCTATTACCACTTTTCCTGATAATTTTCATCATTTTGATTTTGTATCCTTTTTCATTCGTTCATTCATATCATTTTACTTGTTCTGGTTGTATTGTCTTTTTCCTCTTTTGGGAACAGGTACTATTTATTTAAAGAAGAAGAACTTAAATAATTACAAAGAAATATATATTTACGACTATTTTTAATAAATTCTTAATATTCACAAGAAATTAATTTTGGAAAAGAAGGAATTTTTGAGGTGATGATTATAGAAAGATTTTCTGAGAAGCTAAGACTAGTGTTATAAATTTAAAGTTTTCCAATTCGAAGAATTTACAATTTTAAGAGAAAAATTAAGTAAATTAGTAAATATGTGTGATTTTGTGATAGAATTTGTTGGTAATTAATTTAAAATACACCATCCATCTCATTTGATTATCCCCCTCACATTTAAAAGTCTCAAATCTAATTTAGTCCCCCTCTATAAATATCCTGGCTACGCCCTTGTTGAAATTTTTAAAAATTTTTGAACTTAAAACAAGATAAACGATTTGATAAATTAGTGACTTTTTTATTTTTTTTTTTTTAACCAAAATTCGATTTATTTTTGAATAGTCTTCTTTTAAAAAGTCACTAACTTACCAAACTGCTCTATTTGGCCGTTGAAGAAAGAAAGCGAAGATGCTGAGTGCAAAAATTGCAAGTAACGCGAACAGACCTAGCGAGTACTTTTAGTCTGCTCCTCTCGAGAGAGGGAAAATTTGAATAGCACCGACGAGTAAATATTTTTCTACTCGAACAAACGTTTCTCGAACAGGAGAAACGCGATAAGAAACTATTAAATTGTACAGGTAAATTGTACAACATTCATATAGAAGCAACAGAAATAAAAAACAATTGTTTTTTTCAACAGGAACGGAGGCACTCCACAACGTGTGAAGCTTTAACAGCGGGCGAAAAATTACGAAGAAAAGTGTCGTTCGTCGAACTTAAACGAGATTCGTACAAAGTTTTCGTTGCCATTTTCGCGCTCGTTAATAAATGAGAAAAGTGTACTCGGTTCGCGATAATAAGATAACCACGATGAATCGCGTTGTGCTGTGAACAGTGCATGGAAAGAAGATCAATCTAGGAACAGCCACTGTCGTCGCAAATGGAGTTTCTTGACGCGGATGCGTTCGAGCCCACGAAATGGTGAAATGATCGTGTACTTAGTGTATCGTGGACGCTGCAGCGATTTCTAAGAAGCAATTGTCCAAGACTAAGATGTACCCCGCGCCGGCGAGACATCCCGCCGCTCCCGTAAGTATTCGCATCATTATTTTTTTCTGTTAGCGGAGTAGAAATTAACGTCGTGGCATCTGTGAAATGAGAATTATAGCATTATAAAATTTAAAGTATGTATTTAATGAAAAAACGCAGAACGAATAATGCTGAAATTTCATTGTCACTTAATTTAAAGCGAATTCCATTTTAACCAACTTTCAACTTAACGTGCAGCCAAGTTAGTAAATTGACGGAACATTTTCTATTCTGCGTTCGGCATTTTCCCAGTGTACTACCGTATATTTCTTCGCTTACGCCGGTATTCTCGACATTTTTGCTTAGCGTTATCCATTATAGCGCACGTCAAAGGGTAATATAGTGTAATTACCGCTCCGCGCGAGGGAAGCGAAAGAGCACGTGGGAGTCAAGTCGACCGCTCTCGCACTTCGCGTTGCTAATTCGAAGAATGTTTGATTGTTCCCCGTGCACGTCCCTACGCCACAACCTCCGCTCGTGCCACTCTTTTTACCGTCATAATTTCACGCGTCGCACATGCTCAAAGTCCCATACGATGAAATGAGACCACCAGCGAATTTGCTGACATACGAATATGAGAGAGAGAGAGAGAGAGAGAGAGAGAGAGAGAGAGAGGGGGGGGGAGGGCAGAGGCGACCATTAGAAATTATGAGGATTATTTATAGAGCCCGCAAGTCAACGTACAACAATTGCTGTTCATAGAACCGGCCAATGGACGATATGTGGGCACCACTCGTTTGCTTATTGACGCTGATGTGGCGCCGCTCTGCTCAAGGGGCACAAAGTGGCTCGATCGTTTCTTCGACGAGTATACTCGAAGCGCACCGACGGACACACGAAGCAGTGGCGATAACGGTGCCGTAATACTTCTCTTAATATCGCGCTTAATGGCCGATAATTATTGCGGTGACTAATAATACAACTAATGATACAACATAATTGGTTTAAAGAAAATCAGAAAAAGTTAAGCAAACGTTACGAACGATAAGCGATAATTTTTCCGCGGGTATTTTCGAGACGGAATGACGTCACACTTTTTTTTACTGTCGCGCAAAAATGACTAATAATTATTACGATAACTAGAATAACGTAATTAATTCAAGAAGAGTTGCAAAAATTTAGATATATAATTTTGTTTAGATAATAACTTCTTTCTTTACGAATATTATCTAGTTCATTTGTAAGTTTATTTAGTAATTCTAATTTATGTTAAGTTGTAAAATTCAACATATATATTGAAATTTTATATCGTTGAAGATATTTATTTGTGCACTAATTTCAAAGCGTTGACTCTTACGTATCTTTAATAACTCTACTTATTATCATTTTATATTAAGAGTCTCTTTATTATTTAAATTTATGAATACTCTTGAGATACATGACCGATCGTCTGTAATGCGTGCGAGACAGGTGATAATTATCGCGATTTATCATTAAACGTAATTAATCCAAGAGAACGAAGTTAGACACTGTTACGAAAATCGTTATTTAACAGGAAACTGTTCGTGACGCATTGCGTGCTGCTGAAAAAATGTAAGCTAATCTTACATTACGACAAGTACTTATAATGTCTTTTGCTTCCGTCATTGGCGCGATTTGAATGTCTTTCTGTCAGGATATCATTAGCGATTTTTTAGTGAAAATGAATGGAAATTAATCTTTTTTACGCTGTAATATAAATTTCATGTAATAATATTGCAAAGAAAGCAATAACTACTGTTAATAGCTCACGGAAATAAGAGTTTTGCTGAAGTGTTAAAAAATTTAATTAGATCTGAAAATAATTTTGTTCGGACCATCAAAATAATTTTAGTAAGTAAGACGCTTAAACTGCTAAAATGTTAAAACTTTTTGCAGTATTGTTATTAACATTTAAACGTTTTGCATAATTATTTTGATGGTCTTACAAAATTATCTTCAGATTTGTATCTATAATAGCTAAATTTTTAAATACTTAAATAGAATTATTCTTTCCGGACGCATAATCGAGTGTAATCATTGTGGCACGCGATCGTCTTTTTACGTATGCTTCTCATGGAGTAGTTATTTACTCTTTGGTTGGAAGAGATGTGTCTGATAAGCTCAAATAAAGATTCGTATTAATGTTCTACACGGAAGAAACAGTTTTACTAAAGTGTTTATTTAGCTATAA
>Ga0157364_1006304_pt1 | contig 12169 bp, 6 predicted proteins | sample AttsexASBM2_FD_111476 | JGI IMG/M metagenome (GOLD analysis project Ga0157364, IMG submission 111476) | Fungus gardens microbial communities from leaf cutter ant in Ribeirão Preto, State of São Paulo, Brazil - Atta sexdens ASBM2 | ecosystem: Host-associated > Fungi > Mycelium > Unclassified ...
CTCTCTCTCTCTCCTCTCTTCTCTCTCTCTCTCCCTCCCTCCCCCCCTCTCTCTCTCTCGCCATTCCCTCCGTCAATTTGATGGATTCCATTTCGTATCCCGTGCGACGCCGATCGTTTCGCTTCCCCCGTGCTTACACGCGGCCTTTCCGAGGGGACGCAACGAAAAAATTTTGCACAGAAAAAAAATACTACGAGGCTGGTCAGCGCCGCGATAAAAGTTAATCCGCCCGTGGCCAGGCTCGAGCCAAACAGATTTTAGATCGTTCTAATCGCTCAAACGTCGAAGCGTTTCATTAATTATTTAATGGAGCACTAAAAAATTTAAAAATGATTAAAAAGAAACTATTGTTCTTACTCTCTAAATCTGAATCAGTGGATAGTCACTAATTATCCAGTGGCATGCTTTGCACTGATAAAGTGAAATTCAATTAAAAAAGGAAGAATGTTTGAGCATTATATAACTAAAATACTGATATTTGCATGTTAATTTCAATTTTCTAATACCATATTCATTGAATTTAAGCAAAGTTAGTTAGATCACACAATAAAGATTAGCTAGGTTAAGGATCTCACATTTAATTCACTAATTACCAGTGATATACTTGGCACTGATCAGTGATTATTCACTGATTCAAATTTAAAGAGTACGAACTTATATTTTTTTAAAAGAAATTCTTTGAGAAAGTAAAATGTAAATATCGATATACTATATGCATATAAATTTGATAAAAAAATTAAAAGTATATTAACGAAATTTACGAATATTATGTCATTATTTCACTTATAAAGCACTTGTATTAGATTATAAAAAGAAGCATAAAAGAAGCTTTAAAGAAGCTTAATCTTATTTTAATGCGAAATTTTATATCATAAGAAATTAGAAATAATATTTTAATGTTTAAATATAATTTATTATATATATTTATTATATATATATATATATATATATATACCAAGTTTTATAATTAAATAAATGTCTCTTACTGAAATCATGGAATATTATATTTAAAGACAAAAAAGTAATATAAAATGATTTAAATAAAGTATAAATGCCAAATACAAAAACATTTTTCACTTCCACGATATAGCTTGCGCAATGTTCCGTTATGCTCCACATAAATATCGGCTCACGATATTCTCTTCTCCGAGTCCAAACGCGTAACAATCAATCGTTACCTTAATTGATTGCGATTGATGGAGGACGCTCGGGCGATTTGACTGACGTCACAATGACATACGGATTGTCAATCAGTCTCGCTTGTGGCGTTAATGCATGCAAATCTGGTCGAATCGTGGCACGTTGTCTCACACCCTTGCAGAATTTCCATCAATATGGATTCGATATCAAGGCCGGTCAGACCGTTTTCTATGCACTTGCTGAAAAGTCTTTCTACGCGAATGTCACAATATTTTATTCAACCGTAATTGTCCATTTCTCCGCCAGTCCATTTTTTATCTTTTTACCTACTGTTGTTTACAGCAAAAATTGACACTCGTTGACAAGCATTTTTGACAATTCTGTCGTGATACGATGACAGAAAATTTTACATTTCTTTTTATTACGATAATATTACGATAATATGCATGTATAATAAAATATATTAAAATATTTATTTTACCTGTGTACGTATTTATTGCCATGTTATAAAACAGCTAAAGTAAAAAAATCGATATTTGTTTTCGCTTTCCTGTACATATGATCAATATAATCCTTTATAGAAATTTAATTCTAGAGAGTAAGACAAACATTCCAATGACCGGACATGTACCTATGTTTAGACATTTACACAAAATTTTATTTGTTTATATTATTATTGATCCCAAATGCTTTTTTAAATATAATATAATTTAACTGCAATCTTTAAATACAATTAAATTATTGTAATAAAATATTGTAATAAAAAATGTACTCTTACGATTAATAATAATAAAATTTTGTATAAGTGTCCGGACATAGATACAGGTTCGGTTAATGGAACGTTTATCTTAATAAAGAAATTACTTGTTTTGAAAATTAAAAGCATTGTTGTTTGTTGCTTTTAATATTCAAAATAGATAATTTTCAGTATTAGATTGATTAGTATTAAATTGGATTTCTATAAGGAATAATAATAATTACTACATGCTGTGTCCACACTTTTCAAAAGCTATAAAATATCGATTATATGTAACAAGTAACCGGAAATGGTCAGATCAGAATTGATTCTATTTTATATTACAAGTACGCATACGTATCTATATTGGGCGACTTTTTTAAAAATAATTGGCAACAATCGACAAAGATAATACCGATAATAACAGGTTTTGACCAACCGTAGATGACACACATTGATAAGAAAAACTTATTAAGCGAACGACATACGCAATGCATAGAGACGCCTATCCATTGGTTGAGCCAAGCGTTCCAGTGGGAAATCTTACTTGGTTATCATTGTTAGATTTCTAACTAGAACCATTCTTACTTTTTCAATTTTTCAATGTGCGATTTTTCCACGTTAAAATCAGTTTATATCGCAAAGTTATTTTTTACATTAGTATAATTAGTACAATATAATGCTATCGATTTATCGGTAAATTATTATTATAAGTTAAGTTCAATATTATGTATATAAATATATGCAATAAAATAAATTTTATACATTATATTCTTTTTTTCTGAATTGTAGTAATTAACAGAAATTAAATCGCGTCAGCATTTTTGGCTCTAATCTTGGAAGAACTTTTCTGACATGACTATTAGGGAAATCAAAACATATTAAGAAGCATACAAACATATTTTTTCTCTTCCTCTCTCTCTCTCTCTCTCTCTCTCTCTCTCTCTCTCTCTCCCCCTTTCTCCTCTCTTTTCTCTTGTAGAGCATATGGGACTCTATAGTTGGCGAGGTATCACACCCTCCGTTTTCGACATACCCCTAAAATAAATGGACGAGAGTGCGCGTGTACGCTTCTGTATTAAAACGAAAACGGCTGATCGTTCGAGCGCGAAATCGTCGATTAAATATCCCGGTATTTGCTCTACTAATTATTTTTCGGTGAATCATTCAAAGAATTGACTGAACAACAAATTATTTTTGTAAAATTGAAACAAAACTCAAAAGTTTACAAATCATTTCAATGTTGTGTTACAACGTATTATTAATTCAAAATCAGTTTTACAAAGTTCTTCTTGATGAGAATTTAATTGATATGGCAGATATTTGCTTTATTATATTTTTTCTTATGCAAAATATAGAAATATGTAAATCTTTTTGATCATAAAGAGAGAAGAAAAAATACTAGGAGCTAAAATCGGTTTGGCTTGGCTTACAATGTAAAGTCATAAATTCGTTCCAATTAATCGATTCGATAAATTAGGAGTCTCTGTCTCTAATGTTGAACGAATATGAGATAGATTTGAGGAGAAGGTTTTTGGGCCAATAGCGATCAGAATGCGCCTAAAATATTCGCTCCAATTGCAATATACATCTCGAATCTATATTGAATATTATTGATTTCTTGATCTATTCAGTTAGCTAATGGAAAACTTATGCTAAGTTAACTTTGATCCATTATGTATCAAGGGAATTTGTTCTGGAATTATTCAGGTATAACCACTTGGTATACGTTTTTCTTATACGTTTTTTTTTCGATTCTGCCCAAAAAAATCATTTACATTCTGATTCAAATACTTTCTTCTTATCGCCATCTTAGAAATAGATTTTTCATATCTAATGGTCTGTGTATTAATTATTATGGAATTCTTTAAATATTTTATATTTTTCATCATATAATTATCATTCACATATTTATCATATAATTATATTTATCATATATCATATTTTTTATATCAAATTTTTCAAAGGCTTTTTATTTGATAAAAATTACTACATATAAAATAATACCTCCACATCATAAAATGGAGTGTCTTTAACTCAAATGAAACAATTTTGTATCAAATTTGAAAAAATGCCTAGACAGTACACATCAGAATATAACATTTACTCTTAAAATATTTACGATATGTTTAAGATGTCTTCTGCCCCGATTTTGCTATGTATATTGTTTGGGCATCAATACTTGGTTTAAATTTTCGCAATTTTACGTACAAAGTACATGCAACGAGGATCTATGAAATTTAATAAGTTGCAATATAATCGTTTTAGTTTATACATATATAACAAATTTTCTAATAACTTCTTTTTGGCCTTGTTGATAATTGTAAACGCGTTTATACCAATTTAATAATTTTTTATTTATAATTAAAACATTTATTAGAATAATTATTTGATAATAATTTATGCCGCTCAATATTATGTGATTCTGAAAACATATCGACAGAATAACTTAAATGTTTCGCACGAAATAGGAATAAAGCTCTTGGCTGTAAAAGTAGGACGCGTCGCGTACAATAAGGAAAACTCGAGACTTTCCAAAAGTCGTCGAACAAGTGGACGCTGATTGGTCTACCCGTCTGTACAAAAAGTAATAAGTGCAGCTGTGGCAATACGAAAGCCTAGCCAGATACCAAAATGTACCCTGGAGCCTCGTGACGCCACGGAATCTCTGCCGTACTCCGGACTTCGGCTCGATTCTCTTACGGTTATTCCACCTGCCGAGAATTACCCCGATACGGTATCCTTATTTTCGAAGAATATCTTAACAGCCTCCCTCACAGCGTCTGCTATTCTCCCCTTACATTGCTGAGGAAAGGGGTAAAATGGTAGAGTGGAAAAGCTCGGAGCGTACCAGCCACGTCTTCGGCGCTCTCTCGATCTAACTTCCTCCTCTCACTGCCACGGAATCCCGTCTTTCTTACTCCCGAGGAGAAGAAGCCAATAGGGAGAACCGATCAGCTTAATGCATATTGATGCGCGCCGAACTAAGTGAGTGAAAAATCGCCATCGATCTACCTTCCGGAAAGATAGAAGTATTCTCTCTCTTTCACCGGCGGCCTTCCATCTACTTGCTCGTCGACAAAGCCCAGCTTATTTCTCCTTCCGGTTTCCATGCCAAACGAATCAAGCCGCGTACTTGTGCATGTTAATTTGTATATAAGAATATTAGAATTCTTCTGAATGTATTTTATTTTTTATTTGAATCTTGAAAGTGAATTAGCATTACTCTTCATTTTTCTATTGATTTTTAATATTACATGCATCATTTCTTTTAATTAATAAATGAATAATTTTATTTTTAGAATATCGGATATGATTACGACTGTATTCTTATAAATTTAAAATGAAATAAAATTGTAGAATTAAATGACTAAAAAATTGATAAGTTCAATACATTTTCAGACTATGTGTTATCACTTAATGCTTTCCGTGATTCTATACGTGAGACGATTATTTCCAGCCAATTGGAGAATGAAACCGTTTGGAAAGCGGCCCGATTCGCGCGAACTCGTTTTCGATGGTGTATCGTCTAGGCGTCATGTCGGTAGACCCTTGGCATTTTGTAGCGGCACCAACGCGGCATTATATGCTTCCACCGGCACTGCTTCTACCAGCCTCGTTGGGGTCCCGGCCCGCGGAACAGATGCCAACCGTCACGGCTCGCCGATGGCTGGAAGGGTGCTTCTAGATTGAGACACGGTGGATGACTCTAAATGGCATTCGGTCCTCTGCATTCTCTCCCTCCCTCCCCCCTCTCTCCCCACGACCTCTCTCGCTCTTCTATGTCTTACGAAATCGATCTCCACTCTTATCTCTTCTTCTTTCTCTTATTATTCTTAGAGTTGCGACACTTTGTCTAAAGAGCTTTACTCTAGTTTCTTTAGCACGAAACAATTTGTATCACTACATTTATACAAATTAATTCTAATTTTGCAACGTTGATATTAATATTGTATATGCAAAATAACATTGAAAACTTTTATTTCCTGTTCAAATAAAATTACAGAACGATGAATAGATAAGTAATCATAACACCATCGTTAATGGTTACGATTCAGCGAGAGAATTGCACGAGCGCAAGGAAGGACTCGTTTGAAGGACGTGAGCAAACAGATCTGAGGGGCGCATCCGCATACACGGGGTCGTAGAATGACAACGTCGTGGTGGCGATCAATGGCAGCGATGGGTCCTTTCGAGGGGGTTTAAAAACGGTGGCGCCCATCGGCCGTATGTCAATCCCTCGATGAATCGCGCGACGCAAATTTAGAGAGATGTAGTAGTGGTCCGTGTTTTCTTTTTGTGTTCTCTTTTTGTGCCGTGCGCGTGTGAGTAAGTGAGAAAAATGAGCGAGAAAGGGAGCCAGGTTCTCCACTCAGAACAGGTGGTTACCAACGACGAAAGCGAACTAACAGGGACTAGTGCATGATGTGGATTGGGGAGGGGAACCACTTGAAGAGTCGCGTGGCCACTCAATTACTTTCTAGAGCCTCTAAACATCGGGCACGTATCAATACTCGGATTGCTGCTGGCACGCTCGCGCGCGGGAGCAATAAAATAGAGAAAGTGCCATTTCATTGTTCCAATTCTATGGTCTGCGTAATCATCACTAAAAATTTATTATATATAAACTGATAATATATAAATTATAGTTACAAAATTATAAAATATAGTATAATTATAAAATATAGTTTATAAAATTACGATGATATTCACTATTTTAAAAAGATATTTTAATAATAGCGTATTCTGTTATACTTAGGAACTTGTAATCCTGAAATTTTATCAATACAAATTAACAAAGAAGGTTAGTCAAAGCAGTTCTTGATATCTAATACTTCTAAATGTATAAATTTTATAATTTCCAGTTCAGATGAATTATGTATCAATTATTTGTCGATCTTAACATACTTCTAAATTGAAGCTGAAATACGTAATACTAACAAATTAATTAAGAAATTTAAGATTTATTGATGCTAATGAACACCTTTAAAAATTTATTGCGAAAAAAAGACTCGCACAGATTTGCATGCGAGTTTGAATCTCGGGTAAAGTAATATTTTTTGCAATAAATTTACAGTATTTTGAAGATGCTCATTAGCACCAACAAATCTTAAATTGCTTAATTAATTTGTTATTTTAGTATCGATTTAGAATTATGTTTCGAATTATGATCGAAATAAAAATATTTTGCGTATAGTTTGTCTAAACTGAAAATTGTAAAATTTATACAAAATTATTATTAGGCAAAAACCGTTTTAATCGAATATGGCTATTTGTGCTCATTTATATTGAATGTCGATTTTCATTTAATATTATTAAAGTTTTATATTTATTTGTTCTTTCATCTGTGTAAAAATAATAATTGTAAAAAATGTTTACTGCATTAATTAGAAAAAAATATTTGTAAAAAAGGAATTAAGTAAAAATATAAAATATTTTTTGTAAAATAAGAAAATGGCGAAATTTCCGCTCTTGATTAAATGAATCGAATTTACATTATACGTAAGTGGAGGGAAGAATCTCTTGGTTTACTATACCTCAGCATCGATCAGTAGGTGACTTGCGTGCGACCGCTGTAAGGGACTGCGGGTAAACGATTACAAAGCTTCTCAGTCTTGTGACCGCATCAATTCGTGTTAGACCCTTTTGCCTAGCTTTCCGCAGAAATCAAGACCGCTTTTCCATCATCTCCGATTAATAAATATTTTAGAAGGCAAATGTTCACAAAGAAAAGAGCAAAATATTTTCTCTTCTTTACGCGAGTGATACAGAAAGAAAGGAATCTGAAAATCCTACGCGAAAGACACAACGGAATAGTGGATTGACACCTTGGAATTCGACTTAGTTTATTGGTAGCACACAGACATCGCACGCACACTTTGTACATTTTGCGCGCGCTCATACTTATTTACTTTTGTATAGATCGCAGAAACTGCATCGACGTATACAAGCAGGTAGCTTGATACAAAAGCCAAATAGTTCGCATAGCTTGGCGCCTCTCGGCTATCCGTCAGGCTTAAAGAACCCTTTCTCCTTCCTGGAGCATCCTGTCCTCGCCCTGTCCGTTCTTCTTCCACTTCCTCATCGGCCGTGTATTGCTCTTCGGCAATGCAGAAGGGTCCCGTCCTACCGGGAACTAAACGGCAAGTTTAGGAAAAACGGGAAGTCTTTGCGAGCCTGTCAATCAGATGTCCACGGTTTTATGCCTATCTGGTTAATGATGATCCACTGCTCTATCTCGTTGGAATCACAAGCGTCTGCCATCCCCTAACACGGTGCGATGAAAATAGTAGGCATGATTGTCACGATGGAACGTAAACTACGGGACTTTGAGTTACTGGAATTTTTCAGGTGATCTCGAAAACTTTTTCTCTTATGAACTGTCTATCGATTTATCACATGTTCGATACTCAATGCACCATTCCGACAAAAACAATGAATTCGTAATACGGATTCCATAAATCAATCAAAATGACAATTATTGAACTCTATTTAAATGAATTTGAAAATTTTTTTATTAATAATAGAAACATTCTATTGCTGGTTTTAATTTTTTTGTAACTTTTTTGAGAAATTATGATTAATACAAAAATTTACGTAATAATAAAATATCGTACTCGTATTCCAATTATGACTTCAAATTACATAAAACCTTTTTTTTTATATATGTCAGTTCATATGTGCTATTTTGAATATCTTGTAAGTGCGTTTGCATTTCATAGAATCTGTTACCTTTTGCATCTTGGGAAAAATATGCTTACGCAAGCAGATTTTAAAAATACTTTTACCGCGAAGAATTTATTTATCATTCTCTTCTCTGCGTCGAATCTCTCGCGCGTTCAAATACAGAATGACAAAACTAGAACGGTATCATTTTGCCGGCGTACAGAAGTAGGAACGAGAAAAATTTTCGTGGGCGTCCGACCGTGTTACCGAATGGGACGATCGAGGCGTCGAGATTTATGCGATTGATTCGAACGGAGCGGAGTGACAGTACAAGGAAGCGCTCTTAGTCCTGGTGTCTCCGCTCCTCCGGGAATACATCTCCCTCCGAAGCGCCGGTGTCCGAAGGATCTCTATAAATTTGCATGTAGAATACTTGCGGATATTCTCACGAACGATAGGTGCGGAGGATAGCCTGTCGCATCTGTCGTCGCGCGTTTCGTGAGTGCTCCCACTTCTCCAAACGCCTTGCGTCGCCTAATTTCATTTTGACAAGAACCAGAAGCCGTTATTTTACACGAAATTCGAGAAGCTACGGAAACGAGCTAGCGAATCACTCGCTTCTCATCTCAGTACTTTCAAAAATTAGGAAGAAATCGATTGCACAAGACATGTCAAAGAATAGATAGGCTAGAAATTTTGAAATATTTTATAACATTTCGAATTTTAAATTTTTTTTATGCAAATGGAACCATCCTCAATCAAGATACGAATCTGTAAGTTTTTTTGAACAAAGAATGAAGCGAAGGTCGATCGTATAAAAAACAAAACGAGAAAGAAGGACTGTGTGGACAGTTTCGTGGGTAAATCTCATGAATATGTTGTCCGTGCCAGGATTTTGTGGTTCGAATATGCAAATACTGCGTGAAAATTGCGAATTGTATGTAGGAAGACCGCGAGGTCTTCTTATATGTTCCTGTGCGGGATTACCGATACAAACAAAACAGTTGCACCAGAGAGACAAGTATACCAGGACCTACTGTCCGCCCTTCGCGGGTTCGCTCGGATAACCAGCCATCAGTACCGCACCCCCGGGTACATTCGCCCATTCGTTGGGCCGACTGGCTTTCCAGACTTCGGCCGTGGGGTGGACAAACCAGGCTGACCGGTTGCCATGGCGACCTTATGGATTGATCCGAGCAAATATCATCTCCGAAGACGCCCGAAAGAATCGCCGGATTTCAGAGAATAGCTTTGGCCAGCGCTCGTTGAGTTTCTTTTCGTTTCTTCTTCCTTCATTCTTTCCTTCTTCCTTCCTTCAAGCTTTTGCTGTACGATGGCTCATGCTCTCTCAGGAAAAAATGAGAAGACTTAGGATCAATTCACTTAAAATTACTATGTTCGCTTCGGTTGCTTGTTTCTCTTGCGAAAGCTACTCACTTGTTTTTATTTCGTATGTTTACTTAATGGTGAGAATATTAAAAGTGTTAAGTATAATTTGAATTTTATTTTAAATAACAAAAATTTGATAATAAATAACAAAAATTTGATAATAAAATACTTTTACTTTTTTGTGTCATTTTGAAGTCAATCATAATTATTGAATTACCTTTTTTTTCTATCGGCCGACATGAAATCATCGGTTTAAAATTAATAAGTTCGAAGGAGGAATACTTTTATTTGTAAATTAGATTCATAGTAACGAAAATGATATGATTCAAATAATATATGTTCAGTACAATAATATACAATAGTAATTTGGCTTTGACAAAATGTAACGTACAATATGATCTTGAAGAACGACAGAACATACTAGTGAGTTAATAGCCGGCTTCTGGAAGAACTCGTGCACACCGTTCGTTGACAACGATGGCACTGGCGAGTACAACTATAAACATGATGAGTGATTCAACACGCGTCGCAGTTTGATCTCACTCTCCATCTTCTAGATTTGCTATCGACGGTTCTCAACGTGGTGACCGATCAACCGGGAGAATCCAAGATGACGCCTGGCAAGACGTTCTACGGGGACCACCCACGGGGACAACGCTCCATATAAAGCGTCCCTGCGAACCGCATTGTCGAATCATTGCCATCGGCGCAGGCGGCAGCGTCTGCATTCTTTCCGTTTTAACTTCTTTCTGCTGGCTCCTTATTCTTCTTCTTCTTCTCCTTCTTCTTCTTAGACACGCGCAATCCCGGTATCTCTCCAACTTTCTTTCTCTACCTCCTTACATCTGATCTTCTTTTCTTTTGTGCCCGTTTTTCATCGTCTCTTACCTTCCACTTCTTCTTTTATCCTTCACTTATCCGTGTTTCTTTCTCCTTTCTACATTCAGTTCCTCCTCATCCTTATCCATTCTGTTCTTGTTTCGAAACCTTTTATGTGATTTCTTTTCGTCATGTGAATTATAAATTAAACTATTAAATCTATGTCGAATGTTTCTTGCGCAAGTCCAATGAACTTCATACGAAAATTACAAAGATGATCACTGACTCATTTAGATCCATTTTGGGTCAGAGTGTCCGATTGTTCTCCCGTTTGATGCGATGCGACGTCGACACCTGGATTTCTTCCGAAGCACTTTTTTATATTAACGAAGGAGACTCAGAATCGTGCAAGATTTCTTCGCGCCTACCGATAGCCGCTTAGAAGATCGCAATGTTGAAATGAGTATTGGATCTCCTTCCTTAGTGGGCACGATCGTTGGAAATTCAAGTGACGCCGTAATTAATGGCCGACCGATGAAGAAACGACCGCTTCTTGCACAGGCGTTACGGTTCGCTCTAAGATGCTCCGATGCGATAGTGTAATTAATCAGGGCGCCGACATCCTTTTTCAACTGATTATCCGACAGGAATTTTTGTTTTATTTTCCTTGCTATATGTAACAGATGGTACGGAAAGACTTGTCTTTGAAGTCAATCGTCTAACTAAAAAAAAATTATTTTGTAATATGTATCACTAAAATAATAGGTAAAAAAATTGATCACATTTGTAAGTCATAAAAGTAATTAATTAAAACATACAATATAATTTAACAATTTAATAAGTAATATTATCTTTATAAAGAAATCTAGAAAAGTTATTTCATTCTTATAAAAAAGTACACATCAAAATATTACAAATATGATCAATTTATAAAGTAAACAAATTTAATTATAATTACAAGAATTTTCTGAAATTCTTTGTTCGTAATTAAAGAAATTAACTTATGACATAATTAAAATAATTGTAAAAGTCATTTTAACGACTTATTTTCGCCGTAATTCTTAGTCCTTCGAGAGGCTTGAAACCGATGTTCGACTTTGTTCGACCATGTAGTCAGTTGGACGGCAGGTTGTAACTTCCGGTTAAGTCAAACACGGCGTAAAGTCGCGCGAACTTCGGACTTGGCAAGTCCCAATGAGGCGTGTAATGCCATTAAAGAGAATCTTATTACGCTACGGCACCCTCACGCGCCTCCTACAGTAGGCGCCTTCGCCTCACTGCAACAAGTATCCGCCTAACCTGGTAATTAAGTCCCGATTAATTCTCCGCTTACTTTGCCTGCCAAATGACGCGCGACTAAAGCTGACTGCGAGGGAAATTAAGGTCGTGGGATAAGAAGAAAAGTTGCCAACGACAAGA
>Ga0157364_1006305_pt1 | contig 12168 bp, 6 predicted proteins | sample AttsexASBM2_FD_111476 | JGI IMG/M metagenome (GOLD analysis project Ga0157364, IMG submission 111476) | Fungus gardens microbial communities from leaf cutter ant in Ribeirão Preto, State of São Paulo, Brazil - Atta sexdens ASBM2 | ecosystem: Host-associated > Fungi > Mycelium > Unclassified ...
ATTTTCATTAAAAAATTGATATCTCGAATTTATAGAAGTACTACGTGATACAGGATTAAGAGTGTAAGAAAATGTTAGAGTCATGGAATCTAACAGGATGTATGGAGTTTCAATATTTTTTTCGCTTATCTTAATCCTCCAACTCGGTATCTCACTTACATCTGAAAGCTTCATATGGAAACACTTGCGATAATAACTGAACGTTTATACCGCGGAGTATAATCCATTAGCAGATGTAAAATGAAATAAGAGTTAATCGCGCCAACGTGTTGTCTGCCGACATGCTCTATTTATCTTCCAATAAAAAGTTGAAATCATAGTCGTGCACATCGATGCTTGTTATTATTAGAATTATTATTATCACAATTATTGTAATTAATTAACGCTAGTGCCGTGCACGCGAATATGATCGACAAATTATTAGAGCTTGTAAAGAATAAACTAGATTTACATCCGCGCTGGAACGTAACAATATCTCGAAACAACATCCAAATGAAAGCTCAATAAAAGCTTTCTAGCGTGACGAGCAATAAATTATCGAAGAAATACAGGCTGTTACATATTATGCGAATCATGCTGATATTAGGAAGATTAAAAAGGGCGGTGACGCAGGAAAAGGCACTTTGATAAGACGGAAAAATCTCGGTGAATGCTGATTGCTTTAATTGCTCGAGTACTCCGTTTATATATTTTACATTAACTTCAACCTTTCCCTCTGGCTGTTCCAGTGCACCACCTCTTTTTATCTCTCCCATTCTTTTTTCCTCTGCCATCTATTTCTCCATGATACTCTATTATTCAAGACAGTTCTTGCGCGCATTTGGCGGATCAAAGAGATAACAGCAGGATATCCAATTTATCTTCTACGCGGGGAAAGAAGACTTTCTCGATTGTACTTGCAATTAAATGCTCGGTATTCGACGGCGAATTTTTACGAGACGTGCAGGATTCTCGCTCAAATATTCGCCTAATGTTGATTTTTTTTTTTTTTAGCAAAAAACGAAAACGCGTTAGATATTATTATAATTAGAAGAATTTAATACCTCGAAATCGCGAACAACGTTTCTCATGCGTCTTGGGCACGCTTGAAATGGGTCACTAAATTCAAGGTATTCATCAATAAAAGCTATTCATTGCAAATGTCATGTATATTTGATTTATTGATATTCTCCTGAATAATATAATCATCGATATTTTGCGATTGATGTCAACTTCGTCTGTATGATGTATATTCAATTAGAGTAGATAATTACGATGATTATAATTCTGAACACGTAACTAATTCATTGGATTATGTCCAAGAAGGAACTAAATAGATTGGATCTTCTCGGGGGAGGATCTACGTCGCGTAATAATTTTTCCGCGCGGTTAAGTATACCCGAGGTTGAACCCCCTCGAACTTTTTGCCATTTTTTTCACGCGGCATTTTAATAATCGCGAAACTCGAGCGAAGTTCGCGATTCAAGCTGCTGTAACTTCCGACCATCGATCTTCGAATTCCGGCTGCGCTCGCGAATACAGTGAACGTGGCGCGCAAATATTCCTCGAATGGATAGCGAACGGTAAAAGCGGCAACCCTCCCGTACATTGCACCGCGGCGAGAGTACAGAATCGACCGTACGGAAGATCGATGTAAGCCATGGAAAGAAGACTGAATTACAGAGTTAGTTACGGACGTGAAGTAGCGAGTCGCGTCGGGGAATTACCGAATACCGTCGTTCGACGAACGCTAGGCAAAGGCGATTTGCAGATTAGTACGGGTCACCGACTGCGCGCATATCGAACTATCGAACACATCCTCGGAAATAACGTAGTGCATCGAGTAAAGGCCGCGCTCTACATCGAAACAATTCGCAATGGCGATTACAGGCACTGATAAAAATGTTTTATATGATATGTGACTTACAAAAACTTTCTTACACTTTAATTTTTAAATTTTGTCGGTCGAATTAAAATTTGATTAGAATAATCGAATTTTTAATTAGATTGTAGAACAATAATTTTTAAATTAAAAAGAATGTTTTTGTAAATCATGTATTTAGCATAATATAAAATATTTATCTCAGTACATATTATATGTAATTGAGATATTATTTTAACATTTATATTAGATAAAACGTAATAAAATTTGTATTATTGCTTTAACTAATTAGTACTTTTGAAATTAATTAGTCTCCTTTCGCGATTTCTCTGCGAGAAAATCATTCAAACATTCAACTAATGATTCCCTATCATTTTACAAGTAATTTCTGCAATTGCGATCGTGCTGAAAAGTGAATGAAAAATTTTCACGGACAAGGGAAATATAATCATTCCTTATCAGTGCACAGTAAATCGAATTGCTTAGAAGAATCGAAAAGAAAGAAAAAGAGAAAAGATCGAAAGATCGGACTTACCGGGATAGCAACACAGTCTTCGAGCTCGGCGAGGGGTGATTCCGAGCAGAAGGTGCCCTCGGTGAGGAAGGGCGGTCGGGGAGGCGGCGGCAACCGGAACTCAGGGGGTGGCCCAGGGCACTCCGGGCACTCCGTGCTCTCCAGCGTCTCCAGCTCCTCCATCCTCCACCTCAGCGTGCTGAAAAATTAAAAGATCACCGATTAATCTTATTGATGGAGACTCATTAATCGGGAATACGGGAGGAAAGAAAATACCTTTTTTTTCGCGAGAAAATTTCAACCGCTGCGAAATTTGGATTAATAGCATCTGATGTAATTGGAGCCATAAATATTAATATGGATTTTTAACTTTAATCGGTATTAATTCTAAAATTTTCTTAATGATATTCGCGAGTCTAGTATAATTTAAATCAATATATATATCTTTGTTTAAAGTTAATATAACAGTTTTTTTTTCATTTTGAAGATCAAAATCCGAAAAAGAAAATTATGTAACGTAAAATTATGTAAAGTTGGAAAATTTGTTATAAACAATTATTCACAACGTAGGTGAAAAAATGTCCGGGATCAATGGATCTGTCGATTAGGATTAAATTTAATAGACTTTGAAATAATAGTTGACTTTTAACAACTTTCATGATGAAAAAAAATCTGTCTGAAAAATTTCATTATGTATGAGTGGCAAAACGGCGCGTTTTTATCAGCGGTGTCTAACTGCCCAATAAAGAATTCTCGCGTCGGAAGGCTTGGCCATCCAGCACGTGATAAGATAAAACTATCCCAGACGGGTACATCTGCGTTCATTTTCAAACCTTTCGCTCTCGTGGACGTACTTTTTCTTCATTTGTAAAATGCAAATATGTAATTGGCTGACAAGAGATCTATTCTGAATTGCGCATCAAACTCATTTAAAACTAGTCCCCGCAATAGAGATTTTAACAGAATTAATTTATGAACGCTCTTCTAATCATTATTAACCAGTCATATTATTAATCAGTCTAGAATTTTTAGACATATAATTTGCCGAGAGTACCTTTCATGAATAATTATTCCGATTAAGATCGTTTTTTGCTCCTGTCAAGGGTCAAGCTGATTCAGTTTTGCGAATTCCAGAAGATCAGACACCGTACACCATACCGAAAGAATACAGACGAGCGGAGGATAGATGATAAGAGAAGCACAGTGGCGGCAAGAGGAGGAGTTGCCGCGTGGTCGGTATGCTAATGTCCGGGGACTTAATTAAGGTCTCATAATGAATCAGTCACGGGACTCGAGCGAGTCGCGCGAGTAGGTGCGCGATTGTGCCGGTTGATTAATTGTCTCGTTTCCCCCACACGCGACGTGGTGGTGCCACCAGTATATACGTCGCACAAATAGAGAGAGATAGACAGTGTGAGTATGAGAGGAGGAAAAGAGAGAACAACACGGGGGTGCGATACGCCCGGCGCATATTCGTCATCCACGATCGCCTGACCGATCGATATTTCCGGCGGCTTTCACCGATGATGATTCTCGTCGGTGAATGTGGTACTAAATACCGAGCACAATCGGACCACCCGCATTTCAATCGTGTTAGTGCATGACATTATTTGCTCTAGAAAAGCGGTACGTAGAGACGGATTCTTGGAGGGAGGGGTAAAGGTAAAAAGAAGAAAGCACCGAAGCAAATTGGAAAACCATAAATAGACCGAGAAGGGGAAGTAAAAGTGAGTTGAGATAAAAAGATCCGAAGGAAAAAAAATGGGACAAGAGAAAAATAAGAGCGAAGAATAAAAAGATTGCGAAATATGACAAAAAAGGAGCATACAAAATATAGGGAAAATATCATAAAAAAAAAGTGTAACGTTATTCGAGAAGAATGGCATGAAGAAGATCAAGGGAAACGGAAATGTGTGAAAAATTCGAGCAAAGCGGCAACTATTGACAATAGCTAGAAGAAACACGCTCGAGAGAAAGAGCGGAAGATGGAGAGTAAAGTGGAGATAAAAGGGACAAGCGAAAGAAAGCGAGAGGAAGAAATAAAGTGGACGGCGAAGAAGCGACTCGGTGATGAAGAGCGTATCGGGGCACTATTTTACACATACCGACCTCATTCCAGAGAGGTAGTAACGGCGGCCAGGAATTACGAACAGTAGGAGGGTTGAAGAAAAGAGTGGCGAGAGGAGAAGTGGGGGGAGGGATTACTCGAGCGCGAAAGCCCGTAGTTTCCGCGGGGTGAAAGGCGAACGAAGACGGGGGATGTAGAGAGCTGGAGGAGAGGGACGGTGTGCACGTCTGCGCTCAGTTTAATAAATGCAGTCTTCCTTCCGTTCCGTTTCTTGGCTCGACTTGGCTTCGGCGACGAGGAACTGTAACCCTTCCTACTCTCGAGATGTTCTCCTTTCATGTTCCTTCCACCCTTTGTCCCCCGCATCGCGCATTTCCCTCATTCGCATGCAGAGACCAGCCGAGCGAATAGGCGAGCTCGGTGCTCATCTCGTTTCCGGCTGCGCGTGGTCCAAATCTACGATTCGCGTGATTTTTATTTAATTCCCATCCGCGCACGTCAATCGACATTCGTTTCTTCCAGAGAGAATTTTCCGGAATGTCTAGCCTCTCTCGATCGCGTCGTTTGTGTGTGAGCTTGCACGATCGAATCGCAGTTATTACGCAAATGCTGTAGGGCCTGTATGCAGATGCAACGCGACTGTCGTTTTTTGAGAATTGAACTATTTTTTTCATGAATTTTCGATTATCTTTCGCGACAGTGATAATAATTTAAAATTGTGTATGGTAGGAAAAGTTAAATTATTTTTAAAAAAAAACAGAGAGATAAAAAAATTGATACTTAATGAAAATGAGTAGGAAATATTTTTTTCATTATTAAAAGAGAAAAAGAATAATATCAAAATGTTCTCGTAAGAATAATATAAAAAATTATAAGCAAAAATAATTTATTTCAGTTTAGAACTCGGCGAAAAAGATGTTCGGTGATAAAACATTATTTTTTTTGTCTCGAACTTGACGTTTAGATGTATTTTTGATTTAATTAAGATGAATCCAATGGTTAAGGCGAAATGGAGACGCACGCCCGTAAAGTTACGCGAGTATGGTTGTCGTACTTTGAAGTGAAGATGAAGTGGAAGATAATACCCGGAACGGTATGATGAATCACAAGTAGAAACAGAGTTTCAAATTAAATTGTTCAGTTTCATATTAATTGCTGCCAGTCCAGTGTAGTATTAATTTAAATAAAACAGAGCAGGAAAGAGTGGGATACTCGTAACAAACTAGGGATTTATAAAGTTATATAATTAATTATCGCATGCGCATTTTCATGGAAACTTCTTTTATGCTTTAGATTATTTATCTGAACATAAAATGCGCCATAACATTGCGAAGCAACACACAAAATCGACGAATCGTAACAATATTCAACTGCATACGATTAATTTTTACGAGTCAAAAATTAATTAAACGATATTTTTTTTATTTATTCAATAGAAATGTAAATACTCGAAATTATTAATGCATATTTGGATTCCGCCGGAATATGATTTTAAATATAATTTAAATATAAATGTATAAATTTTAAATGTAATTGAATCCTGTAGAGAGAATATAAAATTTTGAATTCAACAAACGGAATCGATACAATCGTCGCGTGAGTCAAAAGTCACATTGGTTGCAAGCACAGCAACCTTCGAGCTTGCGAGTAACAACGAGAGAGAGAAGGATAAGCAAGCGGACAGAAAAGAAAGAGCAAGAAGAAAACGAGTAAACCGAGGGGGACACCGCAAAGTGGTTGGGATGCTTTTTCCGAATGGCCGAGCGAGCGAATCGACTGTTGGGAGATGGGATTGGCTGCGGCTCTTTTCGGCGCGCCAGAATTGTCGAGGGATTTATCGAATGGCGTTCTTTACCAATTGGACCTCGTCCGAGTCCTCGAGAAGCTATCGAGTTAGAAGAAATGGCCCGGCGAGACGGGGCGCGGTTGCAATTATTGGTGCATGATCGATTGTATTAAATGCGCGAGGTTTACTTGGAGGGCTTCCTTTAGTTCGAAGTAAATTGTCAGGGATGATACAATCAAACTAATTTATATTTTGTCGTAAAAATAGTATATCACGTCGATAAATCTTAAATCCCAAGAGATTAGGGCCGATATTTATAGTCGGTTTTTATATTTAAGATCATCTTGAAATGTCATCAGTCAGAGCATTATTATTTTTTGACATTACTTGATCTTAAAATAAAAATGGATTATGAATATCGAGAGGAATATCCTAGAATTGTTTTTGTGCACTTAAAACAAGCTTAAAATTAAAAAATTCTGAATTGAGAGAGATGAATAAATCTATTTCACGCTAAATTAGAGAGAGAGAGAAAGAGAGAGAGAGAGAGAAGGAAAGAGACATAGAGAATGATATTTTAAGCAATACGAAGGAAATGAACAAACGAACAAATCCAATCTGGTAATTTCTCTCTCGTTCTCTCCGTCTCTTTTTTGTTGAAATAAAAACAGTTGATTCCAGATTGCACGCGGCGAGGGTTAAATTCTGTCGTACCAACGACGTGGGAGGAGAATTAATCCCTTTCTACCGTATACGGAGTACGCGGCTGTTGACCATACCACGTTTTAATTAGGCAAATTTTCGTCCCGCAGCCATTTGTCACGATAAAGCCTCCTTGTCATCCGGACGCGACACCCATTGCACTCTCTTTCACCGTCCTGAAAAATCCACGAATGACCCGGTCACGTACTCGCGCACCGATATTTATCATTTTCTCCGGTGCAAGCTTTTCGGCTTTGGCAGGCGACACTTTTTTTTTTCTCGTCTTATACAGGCCTGCAAAAGGCAATGGGAAGTTATGATCATCGCGCGACACCGCAAACCACTTCGGACGCTTACAATTTTTTCAACGTTGTAACTGCGGGGTTTCTTCCTTTTCCGTCCTGTTTCGGATATAATGATGATTAGGTCAACAAAAATTATCCAATCAGATCACATTCTTCCATAATGAATCTCTGATTTTCTATAAGGGAGATATATGTATATATAAATTAACTCAGCACCCAATATAAAGTATCAATGAAACATGGAATGTAATTGTGCTTTAATGTATAAATTTAATATATTGTATTGAAACTGACGTGTAAATATCGATATTAATTATATAATGCTTCAAGTTTCTTTTTTTTTTAAGTTGAATTTCGCTGATTATTACTTCAGTACCAAGCGAGGTACCAAGTATCATACTGTGAATTGTAATTACTCATTGATTCAGATTTAGAGAATAACTAATCCAAACGATTTATTCCAGTTAAACACGACGTGATATTTTGTGTTATGGCTAATTTATAACATTTCATTGTCGATTATAAAAAAAGAAAAGGCGGTGCAGCGTAGAGACAAATAAAGAAATAAAAAAAAAATTGAAATTAAGATGATAGATTATAGTTACATAGATTATAGTTATAACTGCCATTTTCGATAGTAGGTACAGAGAATTTCCGAAAAGAACTGAGAGAATAATTCATTGCGGGCCAATTTAAGCCCCGTAAAATTGAGAAAGAGCATTTTAAGCGAACGGATTTCTTCTAAAGGAAGGACCAAGGAAGGTGTTCTCCAGGAAGAGAGCAAACCTCATAATCACTTCGAAGAAGCGGAAGCAAAGGACTTGGCAAGAGGTGGGTCCTCTTTATGCAGCTTTATACAGAGGGCCGAATTAGCTTGCATTAAATGCGGGCGGCGCGGGTGGCTTTGCGAAGGATAAAATCGCCGGATTGTCGTTTTGCGCGGCGTCCGTGTCGGCGTTACGAAGTTTAAATTAAGTCATTTTAATCCCGCGGGAGGAGAGGGAGGGGTTGGGCGAAAGGGGAGAGGCATCGAGGAAACTTCGTCGGCGCTCTTGTTAAGTTCCGACGTTAAGTAATCAGATTAGCCCCGGAACTAACCTCGAACGCCGCTGAAAACGTTGCGGCGGGGGAGTTTCGCGTTAATCCAGTTTTGCCCTTGCGAAATTTCGGCTCGGTAATCGCTTAATAAGAAAAAAAAGAAAAAAGAAAAAACGGATTTCGTGATGTGGCAACGCGGAACCACGTTGTGAGAATCTCCGAGGAAATGCGCTACATCTTTCTATAAAGCTAAACGATTCGATTTCAAAGGAAAATCGGCAAGATAATTTATAAGAGTCATCAATCCTTATTTGTCATCGATATTCACTTGCGATAAATATCAAATACTCAAATCATGCAATTTCCTCTTCATTAAATCTTTCTGAGATCTTATCGCATCGAGATCGTATCGTGACGTTCAATATCATCGATGACGTTATTCTTTCAGAAATACCTTACCAACAGTTCTATTAAAATACATTTATTAATAGTTACTTTTTTCAAACGAAGTTAGGTGAACGCGGATATATCTTCTCGAGAGATCTCCTCGAAAATTGAAATGCGCGAATTCAACTTATAGCGAATTCGAGCGCGAGCCGTCTCGCTCTCTAAAGCGGAAACTTCGGCCGTCGCGTTAATAATTATAATTACATTATCGCGCCGTGACGTCCGATATGGCGACGTCGTCGGCTGCAAATTTTCAAGCGGCGAGCGCGTCGAGGGAAATAACTCCGGACTTTTCCTCCCGCAGCAATAATTCAGTCGGGCCTGACTTCCGCGAAATGTATATCTAGAGTTAATCGTGTTTTTATCACGGGAAAGAAGAAGAAGAAGAAGAAAGAGAGAGAGAGAGAGAGAGAGAGAGAGAGAGAGAGAAGAGTCTCTCGAACTTTTAATCTTTCAGATTCTCGGAATAGTACGAATATAGTCGCGTTATAATTCACCTATGTTTCTAAGAATTCAATTATACATAAATAAGATAAATGAATCCTATTTCGAGCTGATTTAATGTGAATTATTATATACATAATACATCTTGACGATGTAGAACATAACAACTTGTCATGTATTTATTCATAATCAAAACTATTTATGATTAATTCTTATAGATATTAAATAGTTTTTATATATCAGAATAATTATATATTGGGTTGTCCGGAAAGTTCGTGCTGATTTTGAAGGAAAATTGAAACGCAGAAGATTTAAATTTTAGTATACATTTATTAAATTATATAGGTTGGTCGAACTTTCCGGACGAACTTTCCGGACAACCCAATAATATAATATATAGATAATATATATTAGTACATATAATAATAATATAAGAATACAAAAGAGGACTAATAGATTCGTAGCCCTCTTTTGTATTCTTAATTATTTTAATTGAGCTTCTTATATTATTTAATAATTTAATAATAATAATAATATTATTGAAGTGCAATTTGAACAGAAAGACATATAAGTATAAATGAAATAATAAATATATATATATATAATACATCACATAAATGAAACAAAGGAAGACTTGTGTGCATATTCATAGGCATTAGCTGTCTAGACTTAACAATATATTATAATATAAAATATACTACAGTATATATTATCATATTATATATTTGTATATAATGTGTATAATATTTTAAAAAAGTATAAGTTCTTTTTTGAAATTATATATTATTAATAATTACTTATAATATCCATAGCTATACCCTTTCTTAATGTTTATTATACTTGGCAATGAGTCTTATACGTCACTGTTAGAGTTTTCCCATTTGCCTGCGGATATAACTCGCACATTGAAAGACATAATGTGAGAGGGGGAAGAAAGAGACAGAGAAACAGGGAGTTCCAACTACCAGCAGCAGCAGATACGAGTCGCGCGAATGTCAACAGATTTCAGCGGGTGCCTCTGGAGAAGAGAACTGCCGTTGTCGTCGTCGTTACCTACTCATTCGCGTTGCGCTAACGAGGAACTCCTTTAATTGGACGTTAACCCGCTCGGCGACATTGAAGATACACGAAACAAACTTTTATCGAGAACACGTGGAATTTAAGAGCAGTACTTTAGTCGATTCGACAGAACCTTAAAGAGAGAGAAGGGAGGGAAGAAACAAGAGGATAGAGACATGCTGAAACGAAAAAAAAAATCTTGCTGGAACGAAGAACGGCGTTAATTCCTCCTGTTCGCCATCTTTCGCCAAAATAATGAGCCCAAATGACTTCGCCGTCACGTTGCCGCCGCCGGCGGTAATTGGGCAAATACAGTCATTAGCGGTCGTACGGCAGAGAAGACTGAGAAGAGGAGGAGAAAGATGGAGATTCCTCAGACCGAAACGACGTATGAATAATTTCGCTTCAAAAAAGATCTACTCCATTTTTTCCTGCTTGCTACTCCCGTAAGTGCGATTTGCATTTTCGAAATATTTTCGAAGCAAAATAAGAAATGTAACTTTTTTCTTTCAAATAAAAATATTTCCTTGAGACATTTCTCAATATTTAGTGTACTGTTCGGTACTTTGCTGATACAAAAAATCAGACTTTCGATTATTATTCTGCTACCCTTTCCTACCACTATGAAGTGTATGTAAGTGTATGCATGTAGATGAACTTTAATCTTGATTTAACTTACTTTTCATCTTTTTCTAAGAATTAAAAAAGGATAAAGAATTAAACCGAGATTAAAGTTAACTACATTGATAGATGTTTCTATATTGGTAGAAATGGTAAGTCGTATTTCGGAAGCGAATCAAAATCTAAATTAATTGACGAATATTGAAAATGTACAAAGAATTCAATTGAAAAAGAGGAGTTACACAGAAAATATAATTGTGTTATATACATCTGCATTTGTAAGCTCTGCATTTATTGGTGTAAATTCAATTTGCCATATAGTTTTCTAGAAATAAGACAATTATATTATTTCTTTTATTTCTTTATTCAACCTCTAATCCTTTCACAAGAAGGATTTCCTTTCAAGCGACACTCGGAATAATAACGTACGCGGATGTATCTAATAATGAGTTACATGAGCGTGAGATATGATGTTGGTCTTTACAAACGGAATATAAACAAAGATCATTTCGCCGGGTTCCTAGACACGTGTCTAATTAAAAAGGCGCGTGGATGTGGCTTTACCTTCCTACGTACCGGTAACTGTGCGTTACCATTTCCGGTGTGCGGCAGCGCGAAACGAACCAAGCGGCTAGTTGTCGCATTATATCAACATTAGCTTCACTCACTCGGCTCGTATCTCCCAGTTAAGTGAAACGAGCTCTACTAATACAGAAGCAAGGAGCGAGAGCCGAAGGGAGAAAGATCTGTGCGAAGGAAGGGATGAGGGAGAAGGTAGTATCTACACCATTGCGCGTATACCTAATGCATCAGTGCAGGTTATTACTGCAGTTTGCAAACAGCCGGCAGAAACGGTAATGCAATCAGCAGTGATACAATCACGCATGTACCATTCCGGTAACTTCGGGGCGAGTGCGGGTTGGGAGATGAAGCAAGAGGGGTGGGAATTGAAATGACGTTTCACAAAGGCTCCAATGAGCATGCTGCGACGTTGCGCGTCATCCCTTCTGTAAACTACGACATGTTAAGGGAATCACTCGGAATATAAAATGCAGAAACGCGGAACAATATGTTTCAATTGTGACAATAGCAAGAATGAATAATGTATTAATTTTTAATATATTACTTGTAATTTTTAATACATTATTCTAAACTTATCGGCGTTTTGAAATTTATTTAAAATGAAATAAATTTATTTGAAATCCAAGATATGCTGAATTTTTTTTTTTTTTTTCGTTAATTTCTTTCTTTAACATACTTTTTGCAATTCTCAGAACTACTGGTTAAGTAAAAATGATAATTATATATATATATATATATATA
>Ga0157364_1006306_pt1 | contig 12163 bp, 2 predicted proteins | sample AttsexASBM2_FD_111476 | JGI IMG/M metagenome (GOLD analysis project Ga0157364, IMG submission 111476) | Fungus gardens microbial communities from leaf cutter ant in Ribeirão Preto, State of São Paulo, Brazil - Atta sexdens ASBM2 | ecosystem: Host-associated > Fungi > Mycelium > Unclassified ...
TTCCTTTATTACGCGATTCATTTCCCAGGACGTCAGCATAAATCCAGAAATATGGTACCTGCCAGACTGCAACCAACGTCGCGCCTGCATGCACCGCAAAAGCGCGCCAGGCAAGTCGTTTCCCCTCGATGTGTATACATTTTATCTGCCACTAAACGCTCTCAGGGCTTCCGCGCCGCTCGCCGGAATATAACGCCTCGAGGAAATTCTCAGTCCCGTTGCTGCGTAGCCGCGGCCGAGCACAGGACGAGCACAAACGGAAATGATAAATGCTACTTTAGTGAATATAAAGACTCGATTACAAACATTTCGTACTTTGTATACATTGATCGCGCCGTTAACTGTTCCCAGCATCAATGGTATTTATTCGTACAGCCATAATGCGTTCATATCTCAGGATATTTACGAATTGTAACAACCTAATAATCTTATTTAAAGCAGTAATAAAAGAAAAGTCCATATTATTAGTATACTCGCTTGAACAAGTTCGTTGTTGAGTGGCTAGAAAATGCATGGCTGAGTGAACTATAGTTGGTTACTTGGATAAGCTGGCACCTTACCAAAACCTTTCCTGAAGGCAGACCTAGTTTTTAAAATTATTCTATTGAGATTACAAGATTTTTAATTAACGATTCGTTTTCGTGAAAGAAGTTTTAAATTATGAACAGTCATTTCGTGAGAATTTATCGAATGAACAATTTCTAATAAGAATTTTCAGCGAGACTTTTTTTCGATTGTTTTTTATTACGAAAGTTTCATCGAATGTCGATGTATCGAGTGCAAGGTACATTTGTTCGATCCCCGGTTACTTATGTGACGAAGTTGTGTGACCGTCTTCGAAATACAGCGCCGATGCAAAACAACATCAATTAGGGTAGCAGCGCGATGTTGAACGCACTCACTCGTTGAAGGGGCGCTCCTGCAAAAACGCTTTAATTAATTCCGCTCACGACGCACAAGAACTAATGCGGTAGGTTACACGGGCATTACTAAGTATATGTCGTGTGTCTACGGCGCACGGCTGCCGTGCGTTACGTTTCAGTCACGGAGATTATATAGACATTAAAAAAGCGTTTAACCGCCTTCCTTAGCGTAATGACTGTTTCGCACAGTTTTGTTATTTTGATAAAATTTCGCAATTATGCGCCTTTACGTTGGCCGATCGGGTAACAAAGAAATGCGATTTACAGTATAACTTATTACGTTGCTTTGAACCGCAGCCTTATCTTGACGAAATAATAATTCCACGTGACATAACGGCTTTTATAAGAAATTTTAATTTTCTTGAAGACCCACGATCCTGCAGATCCGCGAAAATTAACCGTCAGCTATTTCTCTTTAAGCTGAGAAAACTTTATGGAGTAAATTTTAGAACCAGATATAAATAAACGGATATTTAATTATGAAGTTGTTTGCTTAGCACATCTTTGTATTTTGTATAAAATTTATATGCAATATCGTCCAAAATATGAATAATTTTGCCTTAAATAATTTTATTTAAATTTACAGTGCAAGAAGTAGAGAAATGTATGTGTATGTAATTCATATATGTAATTGAAAATATAAGCAACAAATACTTTAGTGTGTCTAGTGGCTAGATATATTTGTTAATTACATATAACCGTATAATTAATCAAGCTTTTGTTACAAGATCATATGCGCATTGTATCATTATCGTAAACCTAAATACAATTCCCTTTGTATTTTAAACAATACTTTAAAGTTGAAATTGAAAATAATAATTTCTGTTAGCGAACAATTAAACTCGTTGAAATTTTTGCTGCATTTATTTTATATTTGAAAACAAACTGTAGAAACAACGGTGAATCCGAGATATAAATTGAAAATGAAAGAAATAGATAATTTTACATTTGTTTTTATTCGAGTAAATGAACTGTTTTTATGAGATTCAATTTTCGTACGTTTGTTTGACAATACCTTATACACGTACGCGCACGCACACACACACACACACATACACACGCGCGCGCACACACACGCACACGCACACGCACACGCACACGCACACGCACACGCACATACACACACAAAATGTATATACGCAACCATAAAAATATATTTATACAACAATAATACAAGTTGTCGTATTTCTTAAAAATATTTATATTGTTAGCATATATACACTGAGAAAAGCATTCTATTTATAAAGATTCTATTTATATATCTTTCTATTTTTGTTACAAATATTTTGAAATGAAAGATATATTTTCAAAAATTTAATTAAAAAGCGCTTCACAATTTATTTAATTTTAGATAGTAGAATTTTTTATTTGAAATTTAAATTTAATGAAAAAGCGTATGATTTTATATTTTTGTAAAAAAAAATCGATTTCAAGTTTATAATTGGCTGCTAATTCTGCTCATGGTAAATCAAGAAAATAAGACGGCTATGTGACAGATGATATCATCATTTAGGTATATTGTATGAGTCAATTTTGTACAAAATAGATGTTTGCAATACTAGTACTGTAGTATCAGATTTCGCAAGAATATTCCTTAAAAGTTTCATGACGGAATGCTTTATTATATTATATCGAAAATAGCAAGCAAAGTTTCTTTTCAAGTAATCTTTTAAATTTTATTTTATCTTTATTATTTTTACCGAATCAATTTGAGCAATAAAATCGCGAATAAAACAATAAATTAACAATAAAAAGATATTAAATTTCTATTTATCTTTTATCCAATTGTACTGTATTGGCTGTGCAAGCTCAATAGACTCGTAAAAATTATGTATATATCATATAATTCTATACGAGCAATGTAGTATAAATATTGCGTGATATATTTGCGAAATACTTTTTGCTTGTATATATTATATCCAGCTGATTGACAGGAAAAATTACCATTCCTCTAAAAACTGTCTTATTCGGCCCATGGATAACATAAGTTTTGGCATATGGGAGATGTTTACGTATCGTCAAAGGGGTCGTTTTCATGTGCGAACGTCCTTCTTTAAAAGTTTTATAGTGGAAGACTCCCCGGCGCCACGCTCCATTGCTCTATATTGGAGTAGATAGGAAAAAAGCCCCTTTATATGTTGCCGGTCGAATTGTTTGCTCGTATACGGTAAATTAAACGTCAAGGACTAGATGCGCGTCTAGATACTATCACTAGTAAACTACAAATGTTTGTGTCCAGTGACAGACTCCTGCTCCAATTTCTGCTTCAAACTTAGGAAATCAGCAGCAAAAATCTGCCATGAACATCTTCGCAAGAATTAGAAAGTATTATCCGTTCAGAAATTTTTAAAATTTTTAAAAGTTGAACTTATCATTTCTGCGAAGATTTTGCAAATACTAAAACTCGAGCGATAGAAAGAATTACGTTGCAATTTGACATAGTTTGATAATTGCATTATCACTTTGAAGATTGTAGTGTGAAATATGATAACGCAGTTTTCAATTTATGTGTGTATTGAAATCAAGCACGTTTTATAAAAACATTGAATAATTTGATTTAATAAATCGTACGATTATATTGAAATATTTTACTATAAAATGACAACGATTTTAATTGATAATTTTTCTTCTACCGATAATGGAGATGTAAATTTTACAAAAAATATTTTTTATTAGAAATAATTTCTACGTTCCACATACGTTCCAGATACTTAAAATCTCATAATATATAATATATTCTAAAAACAGTTGGCCGCTCGCTTGCAAAAATAATTTGCTGCCTCAAATGTGTGCACAGTTAACAATTTTATATATATATATATATATATATATATATATATATAAATATTTGTATCTAAAAATTGATTAGAAAAAAAGGGAATCATTTGCTAGATATGTGATGTAGATGTAAAGGGAAACAATTTTAATGAAGACCAACATTCAGAAAGCGATTTCTTCGTCGAAGTGACCCAATAAATCTCGACTTCGGTCGTCTGCATTGCACATTCGCTAAAAAGCCTCTGATTTTAGACATCTTCTCGATTGTTTACTCATAACTTAATACTTAGAATATCATGATGTAGTGCAGCGTCAGTCTTTCGAAGAAGACGTTTAAAAATAGTCGCAATAGCAATTTGTCGACAGGAGATCGTTGGATTGTCAGCTCGGCAGTACTTACTAACGATGCGACTAGTTAAAGGGGCAAGTACCGAAAGTTTCATCTCTCGGGATAAGGGCAGCTTGAAACTCAGGGATAATAATGACAATTGTGACGGGGGAAAGTCTCATATCAGCCTCACATTTTCTTCTGTTCACCATTATCGTAGAAAATTATATCTCTAAAAAATTGCTTCGTATAAATTTAAAAGATATTGAAAAATACATTGAGAAAAATTTTGGGTTGAAAATAAACGAACCAAAAGATTTTGATTATGTCAATCAGAATTTTCAAGTAAAATTATAATTTAATCAGAAAATTTTGATTCATCTATTATATTTTCAATTAATATAGTTCTTTTTCCAGTGTATTAACAGTTATAAGTTTCATCATTATCATCTGTTAAATTTCACGGTTTAAGTAAATTTTTGTACGTATTTGTATAAATTTTAAAAGTTCGTTATTTAACGTTATTAAACGTGTGTAATTTGATAATACAAAATTGTTTCCCACATAAATGAGAAAAGTGGATAAATTGATTAACACAATAACATGAGTACAATTTTTTATTTTATGTCAGATTAAATAAAATCAAAATCAAATTACGGTAAATTATCCAGAGAGGAGACAGTAGAATAACAATCACGATACGGTAGTCGCGAGTTCTTTCTCGTAGCGCGTGACAAATTGGTTGGACGGATTTACGGTCCCAGTGGGAGAAAAAAGCTGGAAAAGCGAGGAGGCTGTCGGAATTTTCGTAAACTCTCGACTCGCCACGAAGTGGCTGCGCGTGAAGGCGACGTCGCGATCTTATTAAATTCCGGAACTCTTTGTGTCGTCTTCCAACTGTTTTGCAATATCTTCCCTCGATAGCAAGTCGAGACGTAATAAAACATAATAACAGTAAAAGAAATAAGAATAATATATGATAATCTACAGAAAACACACAACACCGAGTTGATACATAATCCAAATTGCTAATTACGATAGTTTTATTCTTTTATATAGTTTTTACTCTTTCTGAAAACTTGCAGCGTATTAAAACGCAAAAAATCTTTAGAAGAAACTCAAATCACATTTGTCTCTTTATCTGTCTTTATATTTTATTGAAATTAGCGACAACTTTAAATTAAGATTACGATCTATCGTTAGCTTTTTCTCAGATGTATATATATATATATATATTAATGTACTAATTTTTATTCTTATTTTTTTATATTTTTTGTTTTATTTTATTTTTTCTTTGCCATTTTGTATTTTTGTATCTTTTTGCATCTTTTTAAAGGACTTACCCTAGCATGGTAATACACTATCTATATTTTATCCCCCTACTTCATTACGTTACCGCTTAGGCCACGGCACGCTTTGTACGATTGTGCAGGTTCGGCCGAGTGGCCGCAGGCACAGCCTTAACAGCTAGATTACACGGACTGAACCAATGATTAATCAAACACTCCGATGTGCAACGTAGTAACAATGCGCCGCTCGCCGCTCGGGTGCCATTAGACGTAGGGGTTGTGGTCGCACGGTTAACCCGTGATTAACCATGTTGCCTGGATAAACATGGGCTCGTCGACCTCACGGCTAACTTCAAGACTGCTCTCACTGTCGAATTCTCAATGAATTAAAGCCCGCTCGATTTCGACATCGCCGCTACAGATGCAACGATTAACAAGACGTCGCATTCTGGAGCAACGATCCACGAATTGCGACAGTATTCTGGCCATTGCGAACATTGCTGTGGGTTTCACCAAGCTCGATTAATTGCAACCTTAGTTTAACTAATTTACTCCATAAATTCATCCTTGTTTGCTACTCAAGCAACATGGTTATCGTAATTATTTTTTGACGTAGCTTGATTAAAAGGCAGAGCAAGGCAATTATAAATTCTTTATAAAAAGAGAGACATATTCCCTTATCGCATGTCAGTAACTTTTCTCATTATTCATAAATTTATGAAATATACGAAATTAATATCCAGTTTTAGAGAATCAGACAAACAAATATCAATATAGTAACTGGAAAAAGCACATTTTCATGATAATTTACTATATGTAGAGTGTAGACATTATACGTCTCTTGAACGAATAACATCTCGTTCGTTAGTCCGATACATTTTATTTATCATTGAGCAATGAAAGTTTTATTACTCTCGATATAACATCATCGTGGGGGCTAGAAACTAAGAAGGAAATCGAGCGAGACGAGAAAAATAAAGCGGCGTCCGTTATTTTTTAATAAAACTTGCCCGGGTTGCTGCCGCTTTTCGCTAAGCGGAAGTTCGTTAGATTTCAGCCAGCCTGAATTTTATAAAAACTCGTTAAAGAAAGAGGTCGGGGCCCAGGAATGCGCGAGAGAAGAGAGAAATATTCGCCCCTGTGTTCACGGTTGGCAAGCGGCCGCATAGAAAGAACGTTGCCAACTCGGTTGCAAACAAGCTACATCGTTATCGTCAATTACACTAGCGGATTTGTCGATGAGTTGACGGAATAAATTTATTAACTCTATGAAATTATTTTTCTGTCAGAAACATGCTAATCCTGTTTAATAAAAACTAGAGCATTAATTAAGAAACTAATATATTTTATCTTATTTTCTCTCTCTCTTTCTCTTTTTATATCATTTCCTTTTTTCCTGATATATTTTAAATTAATGCGTTTAGATTAGAACAAAAATGGTATTGCCTTATTTATTTGATATATCAATGTAAAAAGTATAAAAAAATGCAAATGAAGGACAAATGGAAATTTTTTAGAAAAAGTATTAAAATTTTTACAAAAATAAAAGTAACAAGCCATATTTAAAATGATTTCATCAAAAAACTTTCTCGTGCAATTCAACTGCTCGTTTTTGAATTTGGCTGGATGATGTTACTGATTCGAGTACGTTTGCTTTACGACCGGCATACTATAATTATTTCAAATTTGCAAGCAATCAGTTTGGGCGTCCTACATAATTATTTTGATATTCTAACAAAATTATTTTCAAATCTTATTTTCAAATCTTTGTCTATAGTTCAATTTTTAGATATTTCAGCGCAAGGTCATTCTTTTTATGTTCAATTTAAACTTCTGTAGATTTAATAAAATTATTTTACGATTTAATTATCAAGATATTTAATGTTGAAAATATTTAATTGGCAATTTACAACTCATATTATTAATTGTATTTATAAAGAATATTTTATAAAACACCTCCTAACAGTTGTATGTTATTCTAAATAAATTCAACAAAAAATCTGTAGCTGTCAGCAAGTGAGCGACTTTTAATGTGTTCTGTATACGACGTATTTATTTTTCATCTTCCTGGTTTCTCTCATCAAAGTCTCATAAAGAAAATCCAGACGTAACCACATTGCGTTAATAAAATCCGTATTTTCTCCAAGAACTGGTAGCAGAAACGACCGTGGAAACATGATTGTCTGGACTTTCTTCATATTTCGCGCATTAGCGTAGTCATAAATCAAACCGCACGGAATTCGTATACTAGTTTCAACTACAGCGGAAGAACATTCGTCTCTCAGTAAGATATTTACACCGGTTTTTCTTCGTCTCGCGGGGCCATGCCGTACGAAGCCAATGACAAATCTGCGAATGGAAAAATATGAAGCGGTGCTTCCCTTTGCGACTGTTTCGCTGTATTTCCATTCGGCTGTTTCTCTTACTCTCTCACTCTCAAGAGAGGAATGTAGAATAACATTTATAGCGATCTTTCGCTTCAGAGAAAAAAAGACAACATTTTTACGAGCGATAGTGTGTCCTAAATCCCTCGGACTTTATAATATCAAAACTTTCTATTGTTCATTACACTTGAATGAGCGTTATGTATAATTATTTTAACAAAATTATTTTTAAATCTGTGTTAAATAAATGTTAGATATGTTTCAGAAAAATTATTCTTTTCATAAACATATAAATTTTTTCATCCATTAATTAAATTATTAAGCTAGCAATTCCAATTCTTTAAGCAATTTAAATTCCTTTATATTAGATTTTGTAACATCCAATATATGCCCTTTTATTATATTTTTTTTATAAAAGAATCACAAATTTGTCACAGAAAGGATCATTAACAGAAACAATGCTAGTGGCAGGTCACTCCGCATATCCCAAGTTCGTAAGCCTCATTGCTGCGTAATTGTTATAAATTATGCATCTTCATCTGCAATTTACGATCTTGGATAGCAATGAAATACAACGCGGACATTTGCGAATCATTTAAAAGACAAACTACCGCGGGTGTATTTAAACAATAAATCTCACGCCTGGGGCCGAAATTAGAAACAACGTTGCATTCGTAGGCCGACAATGCCTTCCTCATCCGCGCAGGCCGCGATTTCAAATTCGCAACATCCGGTAGAACGTTTCGTGAATGCCATGCTTATGGCTCAATTAATTTCAATGACCTGCAGGTGACACAGGCTACTTCGATAACAATGCTGGCTCGCAGTCCGCTCGCGATTGTAATAGTGACGCTCGACTGACCGTCGCCATTGCGCGTACAAAAACAAGACGAATAGACTGGCTATCTAGAGCAGATAGCCACTGAATGGATCTGCCTGATCTATGATCCCGAAAACCGCGCACGAATATCGTACCTACCTGTAAAAAGCTTCCGTCTATTGGAACGTTCAGGATCTTCGTTCTTTTGATTGCACTCCACGAGTGCAATCAGATCGATCGATTGATGTAGAGCGACGTTTAAGATCCGTATATATTTTTTACATTTATGAAGGTATTTTAAGTCAAAATAATTGAAAAATACACAAAGTAATTGAATAATTTGTTTAATTGATATATGAGAATGTAACCGAATATCAGAGCTAGGGAATTAGGTTGTGAATTAACGAACATTCTCGTAAAATAGTTTATTATCCGTAATCGCATCAAATGGATTATGAAATATAGATTGAGACATGATATGACTGCTAAAAATATTATGAATCAAGTTATAATGGATCGAAGTGATATACGAATGATCTGAATTCAAATGTCAAATGTTATATTTATCAAAAAACCATATTTTTTTACAAAGAAGAGAACTGAGATCTTTTTGAAATATTCTCATAGTTGCTATATATACAGATTCTTTGAAAAGAAAACAGACAAAATTATTTATAGAATATAGATATAGAATATTATATGCAAGAAAATTGAAATATATTTTATAATAAGAGAAAATTATAGTTTCCTAGATCTTTAAATAATTAACTCTTTTTTTGAATGATTCGATTTGTATCCAATTTTTTATCTTTACATTTTATCATTTATTCACTATATAGAATTTTATTTCAAAACTTACATTTCAAAGAATATTTTACTTCTTCTGTAAAACAATGTCACATCAAACTGCTTCGGTTAACTTCGTCAATTTTATGAGTACGATATAAGTGCACTTTCACGGATAGAAAATCGTCTAAAACTTTATGACACTTGTTACATTCTATCCTTTTATTTCTTTTTTTATTACAATATTTCCAACATTGTTGTACTATTTGATATCTGTTCTATCATTATAAGTCGCTGTATCCGTACAGTACCTTAAAGCTTGTAATACTAAATTCGAAATTACATTTATGTCATGACTAAGTATTTGGAGAAAGTTGAAGAGTGATATATGAATTTTATTAAAATGAATTTTATTAATATGAATTTTGTTAAAATATAAATATTGTTCACAGTTCATATTGATACATAGTTCGAATTCAGATAAAGCTGACCACACACGTTCAAATTTGAGTATGCATATGTAAGCATGTTTGTGTACATTTATTATTATTGGAGCATATACATTTGCACAATTATTTTTATTTGCTCAAGCGACTGAAACAAATGTAAGAAGTATTCGATATACTTGCGTTAAACTGATTTGCGCAAGTAAATCTCAATGTGGCAGTCTCAGTTGAAACTAATGACTCTCTAATGAGAGACTGGCTATAAGAGGATCACCTTGATTAATCCGATATTTTGTAGCAATTCGTATTAGTCAGAGCGAGATAACACATATCTTTTCTCATTTACAAGATTTTGTCAGAAAATAGACGACATTTTCTTATAGCCAATCTCTGATTATGGAGTATATATATATATACTTGGCACTTGCACAAGCATGATTTTGTCAGTCAATGAAAATTGCACATGCCGTATTATTGCAAATACCATACACATGTTCCGTAATCTTGCACAAGTTTACTTGAACATTTGATTGACTGAAGATCCAAGAATATCGTTCTATTTGTAATAATTCGATCATTATAGTCACGTACAGACGCACAAAAGGGTTCAAGATTATAAAGTATATACTTTACAAATTAAACAAATGAAGATTTTTCCTTTTTGCATGCAATGCTCATACTATAAATTCATTTTGTTAAATTAAACAATAATTTATAAATTCAGAGATATATTTTGAGAGCAATGGATTCAAAAAGCTCTTATATAATATCAAAATCTGCATTGCAATTCATTTATTTAATATATTTTTTTTGTAGTTATTATATGTATTTGATTACTTTTTTAATTTATTTCACAATATATACATATCTATATTAAATATAAATATATTAAATAATGAATTTGGAAATATGTCTCCATAAAATTTCTTCCATTTTTGTTTTAATCTCCATAAAAGTCATGTCTTAACCTTCCATATAATAATCGAGGATATATGCTCGCTCATGCACATTTGTTTACTTTTACGGAGGGCGGTCGGTCCCGACAAGTTTTATAGAGGTTCGATTGTATTAAGAATATTTATTTTAAAAAATATTTTAATATTATTTAAAAAATTAAGAACAAAAACATTTTAAGTATTAATTACATTGTGTAATTAAAACAAGTTTTAAAAAAATCTTATTTTTTAGGAAGCAAGATATTTTTTAATCCAATACTTTTACAATATTTACGATAAGTGTCTGTATATTAAAGAGTGTTAGCAACACTGTCGACGAATTTCGGCACCCAATTAGCTAATTGAACCGTAAGCGAAATTCGTCCGAGGTTTATTACGCGAGGGAACGACCTTGGCGCGTTCTAATTCGTAACCTAGGCATGCCAGGCGAATGCGAATTTATAGCGCGGCGAGAAGTTCCGGAGAAACGGCAGGTCTTAGGGGTGGTGAGCCGCAACGTAGGGTTGATGGTCAAAGCTTGTATTAATTACAACTGTCAGGCAACCGAGCGCGCCGACGACTGAAGCAGAACCGTGCCAGCACTGACTTTGTTCCTTCCGAGTCACGTTACGACAGTGATTCTCAAATCTAAGCTGCGAGTTTAGGCGAATAATCTTAGAAATGTAAGTGTATGATAATAGAACGCAACAAAATGAAAAATTAATTTCATGAAATGAAATTTAATACTGTTGCTGAAAGGAAGATCGCAAAAAGATACATTACTCTGTTATATTATAATCAATATATATACAATACATATTACATATAATATATATAAGAAAATAAATATATCATATTGTATTATGCATTATATTTTATATTACAAATGTAATATTTTGCTATAAGATATCCTAAATTTAAATGTTAAAACTTTGGAAGTACATGGGGAATTAATAAAGGAATTCAATTGAATGCACTCAGTGCGTACAGTGCACATTAATGTCGTCGTACACAAATTTTCGTAAAAATATGTGTTTAAATATAAAAATGGATTAAACCATAAAATCCTCAATACATTTTATTGTACTGTTAAGTAAAATCTGTATTTTATAATTCGAAATATTTGCATTTTACACAGATTAAATCAGTGTACAACGGCTTTAATATAATGCACTAGTGCGTTCAACCGAATTTGCTATGAAAAAAATCAGAGATTGGCTCGTTTTTGTTTCATTTTAAACCTAAAAAAACAATGAAATTTATTTTTTCATTTATTTGTTATTAATTCTGAAAATGAATAAATGATGATGGCAAAGTTTATTTTTGAAAAAATTAATTTTTTGAAGATTGTATGAAGATTATTCCATTTTCTTTTAAATGAAATTATATAATTTTTTTTACATAATATGATTCTATGAATTCTTTTACAGATAAAAGTATTAAAGTATTAAAGGGGGGAAGTGGAGTTATAAAA
>Ga0157364_1006307_pt1 | contig 12163 bp, 10 predicted proteins | sample AttsexASBM2_FD_111476 | JGI IMG/M metagenome (GOLD analysis project Ga0157364, IMG submission 111476) | Fungus gardens microbial communities from leaf cutter ant in Ribeirão Preto, State of São Paulo, Brazil - Atta sexdens ASBM2 | ecosystem: Host-associated > Fungi > Mycelium > Unclassified ...
CACACACACACACACACACACACACACACACACACACACACACACACACACACACACACACACACACACACACACACACACACACACACACACACACACACACATATATATAAAGTTCCTACATAGCGCTTGCGATGTAAAAATAGAAAATCCGATAGTGAAATATTAATGCAACCCGTATTCTTGACGCATCTACTGTTCGATCGTTACATAGAGAAAAAGATCAATGATCGGACACATCGAAACGTTCGTGTGCGTACGCTTACGAAAATTGCCGCTGGCTATTCGACTTTCTACTGCCTCACGGTGGAAGAAGACGCGATTAATGAGACACGATTAATGAGACACGAGAGCGCCACGATTAATATAATCGTAATTGTCGAACGTAAATTACAGGATGGAGGAAGCGAGAGCGGCGAGGCAATAAAACCCGGCGATATTAAATTCGCAATTTGGGAGACATTACATATGCACAGTACGTGCGTACTGGCATCGCTTAACGATCATTTCGCGGCACTCTCGTTATAACGCACGGCACTCGTTCGCCATGTACGTGCGCACATACACAAGTACGAGGTATTCGTGTACTCACGATTAATTACGAAGCCTCAACTCATAGTAGAAGCCGGCTCCGCGAGACTCCATCGCACCTGAAACATAGAAATACATTGCATCGTTAATAACAACGTCGAACACTCTAGGTAAGTATGTTCTTATATCAACTGGCCAAACGAGGATTATTAAGATGCGAACATGTGTAATCACCAGCGAATATCTCATCGCTGCGCGTTTTCTCGTGAATCGTGGATGGACGATCGCTTCGTTATTGCGCATCCAGGCATGAACGATCCGATCGACAATGGTAAAACAAACTTTCCGCTTTTAGAGCGAGTTACTCCAGTTTTCTCAAATTCACATGTAATCCATGTTTGTGAACTGACTTTATCGAAGTGCAGGAGCCGCAATAATTTCAAAAGAAAACTTTGCAAACTTTGTGTATGTTATAAAACTAGCAATTATTATAAATGGAAAAAAGAGCTCTCTCTTTGGATTACAATATATAATAATGCGATTAACGGATAATGCTAGCAACTAAATTAATGCTCGTAGTTGATATATAGATTTATATAGATATATATAGAGATTTAGTAGTTGAGAAGATACATTTTGTCAGTTCTAGAAATCTTCATCTGATATTTATGAATGAAAAGGCGATACTCAAATCATCATTCAGAGGATTAATTAAAAATACTGCTAATCTATCGAGAAGGAGATAATTTCTTAGAAATGTCAAATGTATTGAAACCTGTCTATGTAAAGATCACATATTTATAAATAATCTTTAATTATCACTATAAAGATCGTTTCTTCTTTTTATTTACAGATAATGAAATAGCAATGACAGTTGATAGTAATGAAATATAAATGATAACGCTCCTCTCTCGATGCCTTCGTCAACGACAGTCATAATTCAGAATAGTACGAAATTGAGACTAATTCCGAATCATTCATCATCATTACACATATCGTAACAGTTAACTAGCCGAAAGGTTCGTTGGGGGAGATAAGTGGCTGAATCTGGTATTCGTAACTACGCGCGTGCGCTAGTCGATGCACGAAAACGCATCGTGCATATAAACCGTGGAATCACATCCGCGTATCGGTATTCGCATCCGTCCCTCCTTCGTCCTCTCTTCGCTTCGCTATTTCTCTCGCTCTCTCGACTTTTCCCTATCGGCGCAGCAAAGTGATACCACAAACAAGTAAATAGACTGCCGGCTGGAATTGACCAAAGTAATATTTGCCATCGATCGCGTTTGCCGCGGGAAAGGAAACACATGAATGTAGCAAAGCGTTTACATTGGCGTACGCTAATGCATGAATGCCGAGTCAATGTTAGCGTTGCCTGCCTCGCCGTTGCGAAGTCGCTATTCGGTCGCGCATCCACTCTGCGTTTCGACAGAAATTATAATCGATACGATGGATATCGCAAATGTGTGTATCTAACCGAGACAATCGTATATGGCGGCATTCTCACAGGAGATACAGGAGATACAGCTGTGTCCCTTTAAACACCTAGCATTTCCAGATTTTTATGAACCACTTGCGAAACTTACATGCAATATCCCGTCGTCCGCATGTATTATTTCTGCGGTTTCAAAGTAATATAGTTTTTTTTTTTTAATAAAACAATCGTCACTATAAATAACGCATTAATGGCACATACATAGATTATTAGCGTTCATTGAGTTCTAATTTTGTATGATTTCAATCTTATCGAACCTAATTTTTTTACACGTGCAAATGATATCACATAACATATATGATGAACCCTTAAACGCCACACTGGGAAATATCTTTGGGTATAACATACCTAATTCAATTGCTTATAACTTTAATTGCTTATAAAAAAAACAAATTTTTCGAAACGATACCAAGTAAATGTATGTATTTTTATGAATAAAATAGTTATAAAGAATAGAAAAAGTTGGTGCACCGAAAAGATGTTTAAAAGTTAATAATAACATTTTTTTTAACAATTGTGAAAAGATAAAACGAATATAGTAATATTGTACGATCTCGTATTTTTAAGGAAGTTTCTTTTAAAAAAATGCGCATGCATTAACATTGATATCGCTCAACAAGTCCACCGGAGAAAATAGGTCTTCGTGAAGTACGGAGTCCACTAACCGCGTTCTGGATACAATCCAAATGTGTGTTGCCCCATAAACCAAATTACCACTCACAATAAGACCTGGAGACGGCAAGACGATATAACATCCTTGCGTAACATAATTATATGAGCAGGATGGTGTTCTCTACAAACTCGAACAAGAAATACCTCGGAATCTCGCAAACTTCACATTCCCGGCTACATTAACTTCCTGCCAAAGTTCTTTCCTCTTGCTTGTCGATGTACATAAAATATGCGGAAAATAGTGAAAAAATATATTTGACGTTAAAGCAGTAGAATTATAAAAATACATTACATATTTATATAAAATCTAAAACCCATATCACAAACTATTAATAATTTAAAGAATTATGACGTAGTATTTTGTCACATAATCCGAATACGTACTTATGTTTAAGTTTATATGTATTTATCTTTAAGGCTTACAGTTTAAATATCTATTGCAGAATTAACCTAAGACCTGTTCTACAATAAAATTGTAAACGAGCCATGAGAGCCATGAGAAATTAACCAATCATAATCTATTATGCTTCTCACTTAACTGTGATTGGTCACTTTCTTACGGCTTACGACTTGCGATTCTATTGTAGAATAGGCATAAATAAGATTACGTAAATGTTTACTTATAAATAAATATCGTCTCTACGACTGTACTATATCTTTCCCTCGTGATCGCAGAAAAAGAATCGTTGAGAAAAACCACGTCATTAGCGGCAAAAGTTTGCCACTATCTTATATCATTTGCGCGCTTCAACTTTCTCAACACGTTCACGAATAATCAATAATCTGTTGTGCAATTAATTACGTGCACTCTGACACGAGCTTTAGTTTTTTCATTATGAAAGGTGATTTGCCCTTGGTGACGCGAATTAAAGAGTCCGGGACTCAATGGCTTGCTCGACCTCGACCGATTTTATCAGCCCGGATATTAATTCATTAATTAACAAGGAAGACTCTTATCTGTTAGCGTTGATAACAGCCAAAAAGTCTCGACCTAGCATAGCCGAACGGGGAGAGGCGTCTCTCGCGTACAAACTTGATGGAAAAGCCACACCGCGATGTTTCAGTGATATCAGGCGCTTCAATTGTATCCATAATTCATGAATAACGTGACGTCCGTCATCCAAACGTCAATCGCGCGTGCGCGCGCGCGCGCGCGCACACACACACACGCGCATACACACACACACACACACACACAGAGATGACGCACGTAACATACGCGCACTCGCGCGCGCGGATATTGAAATTAGCAGCATCACAATAACAATAACTTTTATTGGCAATACCGCGACGCAAAGCGTCAGCATATTAATCTTTTACCGCTCACTTTTGTGCCTCGTAAAACGGAATTATAAAGTATGAATTGTAAATTATACCGATTTCATTATCGCGTTGTTGCGGTCGTAGATCCAACAACACAATTTACTTCATTTTATCTCAAACGGAAAGAGACGTGACGCGATAAGACATGACCGACTGTATCAATAAAAAAAAAAAAAAAAAAATATTACACAATTTTCTATAACATTGCTATATAATTAAGAACACGCCTTTACGCGCTTCGTCGATGCTCGTCAAAGCGGAACACGATTACATGACCCATACGTTTATTTGTGAGTGTATAAGTGTGGAATAATAATTATCTTCAGCAATCGATTATTTCAAACGGTGCATTTTGTTAAATTATAGATCGGTACGCAACGACGAACGGGAACATGAAATAGCCATTTTGCCGCTGTTAACTGTTGATACAGACAGTAGAATACCATCAACCACAACCATTGATTATCGTAGCCATCATGATACATCTTGCCCACAGTTCATTTATTCATGTACAACCAATTGTTATGCCCAAAATGAAGAACCACGAATCTATTCTTGAATATACATACTGAAATGCAATCATTATAACCTCGATGGATTAATGCAGAAACACGTATTTCGAACTTCTGTATTTCTAATAATTACGCTAAAGGGAATAACGCAAATTGCAATATGTAATATATGGCTTAAGATTGTAAATAATTCAATAAATATAACCAAACACACATCCATTATAAATTCTTTTTTTCAAGTCATTTTTCAACCATCCCCAAGTCTGTTCCAGGTCCGTGAGTTTTCAAGAATCTTATACGCTAATTACGATATATGATTGACGTTAACTTCTACATTGATCTAATCTACCTTAACGACGACTGACGAAAAAAAAAATCTCGGAAAGAGACAGTGCTCGATAGAGTTCAACGATCCCTTGAGAAAGTGCTTGTAAATTGCGCGAGTTGTAACGAGTCAGCGGGACTGACTGAGTCATCGATATAACTTTACGTACGCACTACTACAGTTTCATTCACAAGTACTACGTTTTTACGCGCTGACGCACACACGCGAACGTACACATATGCAGTTGCTATGTAAATATCTACATAAATGTGAATATAGAATATGTTAGACAACACACTTTATCTTTATCGCTGGTGATGCGCAAGACTTTCTTCAATCGTTTTGTAAATTTTGTGAATGTAAATAAAAAGTAATAATAGTGCAAAATTCAAAGCAAGTTGAAAGGCATTTTTGAGTATATTTCTTTTAATAAAATATACTGTTACATTAATTCTAAACAATCGGCGGAATATTTCTAATCCAATTCTCTCCTCAATATTCATTTTAGTTTGTACTCGAGCTCACCAATTATCGTATTGAAGAAATAACAAATCCAAAGTCAAGATGTCTGCATTAACTTCATTTGGTAAACACATTCCAATTGTTTGCGAATTATATCTTATCGCTTTATAAATATGTAATTTACACGCCAACAACCGAGGAGATTTACATAAGCATTTTACTTATATTGAATTTATTCTTGATGGAGTCACAAATATTATTAAATTAATTTATTGTAATTTATTGAACAATCCTACAGATTGTCCAATGTTTTATTTACAATATATCGCAAAATCACAACTTTATTAATCTAGTCTTTATACTTTATTAACTTATTGAGTTCCTTTTTTATTCGTTTCCTTGCACCTTCGATGGAACAATATACCGATGTATTCATACTTCGCTACTTCAATCACTTTTTTTTTTTTTTTTTACTAAAGACATTCATTGATTTATCCCTTTTTCCACGGGCGCGCGACCAAATTTAATTTCGCCCCTGTTCAAAGGTTTCTGTCGCGCGGTTAATCAACGTAGCAAACAGTTCGCGATACGTATTGCACGACGTGCGCGTACATTGCCATTACCGGCGTGCACCTAAACGAGCGCGACGCACACGCGAGCTCTCGTGAGCATGGGGTGAAGAAAATACGTAAACCTCTATTTTATATACTACGTGTGTGTGTATGTGTGTGCGTGTGTGTATATTTGTGAGCGTATGCGTGTGCATATACGTACGTGCGTGCGTGCGTGCGTGTGCGTGTGTGTGTGTGTGTGTGTGAACGCACGCGCCGCGCTCGTATTATTCACTCGAGAGTATGTACGTACGGATACATCGATCTATGTACACGTATATATAGGTCCGACATATACGTATGTTTACATACGAGCTTCCCCATGTACGCCGATATCTGGGTCAGTGTCTTCCCTGAGAGTGGCAATTTCGATCCGCGATTTGACGTGCGAGCGTGATTTCTTTAGCACCGCGTGTAACATCATATTTTCGTCATCGGAAGATTTCGATGCATTTTCGAAAAACCTTTTGGCACGACAATCCACAACAACCCACTTCGCCACGCCAAAATTTTCAATGATGGATTTCGATGAGAGTTTAGTCGATTTTTTTATTTAATAGAAATTTTAAGGTAGCAATAGTTTCCGTTTTTTCATGAAGAAAAAAAATGTAGGTGCGAGAGGCTTTCGGTATCCCAATGAACGGGTATAATTCTTAGAAATTTAAAAGATCATTTTTGACAATGTGTAAATAAAATCATAAATCAAGAGTGCGTTAAATTCGTGTCTTTAATAACATTTAAAAAAATTGTTATTAAAACTGTTATAAATTAAAATTGTTATTCGTGTATTAATATCGATGCGGTATATTAATATTCGGGTGGTTGTCATTAATAGTTCTTTCAAAATGAATCTAGTGGCTTTTTGTAAATTAAGTTTAAATATGATAATATAACGCGATGCATTGTTCGAATTAAAATTCGCTTATAAAATCCGCGATTCAAATTACATGTGTCTCGTCAACATTGCAAAATAAATATTGATGTAAGTAAAGAAATGGATAAATATATTTCGTAAATAAAGTTTTAAAAATAAAAATGATGACTCGGGACAAATTGTCATATTGTACACATGTCCGACACTTTTGGAGCATATAAACATTGAATTATCGGACCAATTAATAATTGGATAATTCGTAATAACGATAAGAATTAATGCAGGAAAGGATATCGTTGTTCGGTACGATTTTTCGATCGGAGTGAGAATATCAAATTGCCTGATATCAATTACGAGATCCTGTTAATTGCACCTGAAAGTTCCCGCGCAATACTACACTCACAATACATTTCCACGAAATATTCTGTTCCTTTAATTATGTAACGACAATGCGCTCCGCTTTTCCCTTTGTCGCATTGGCTGTCATTACCGATGTAGTTAAACAGTCATGTTAATGCGCGCAATTTTATTCCACACGAAACATCTCTAATGCAATGTCCAACGGTGACCACGTATCTTTTTTCTCGATGCATTAATGTAATAATGGATCATCAGTATTTTCGAGATTTCGTTAAAAAGCTTTTCGTTGTTGGGGCTAGAGAGAATTATGCAAAAAGTATTACGAGGATCTTTTCTCCGTGTTGTATAATATTCTATTCCAAATGCTATTCGTGTTAGCGGAAATGTTATAGTAGACGGTCCCGTCATCTCGCTACCGTTATTCGCTTTATTTCATATTAATACTAAAAAGTGCGTATTTCTGTAATTACCGCAATATTTAATTTGAATAATAAAATAAGCAATATAACAAAAATGTGAAAGACAATAAAATCTCGAAAAGTATAATAAAAATAGTAAATGTAAATTAATGTAAATTTCGGAAGAAACAAAATAAGTTATCAAGAACATACATCTTTTTCCGTTTATCAAATATACCTATTACCATAATACTATGTTTAACCGCGAACTTTATTCACTTTTTGCTCGAGTATGTGATTTCTTTTTTATTATCCGTCTCTGTAAAATTTATAACTGTGACTCGCTGTCTTCTTTTTCTTGCCAGGCGCTCTGCATATGAAATCGCAGCGTTGCTTGAAAATGCAGTTCGCGCGGTAGCGATCGCGCAGAATAATATATGCGCCGCGTATATGATGTATATCGAAGAACGGGAGACTTAAGTACTCTCGATAATTAATGTATGAATTAATTTCGCGAGCAACACCTTCGATACGTCATGCAGTCGCGACGAATCGACTGGAGAACAGTTGACATTTGCAATCGCGCAATGGTTACGATTGAGTAATGTGGGTGAAGGCTAATGGCCGACCTCAAAGTTTTAATCGACAATTTTCGCGAAGCACCGCGACGCAACGCGTTTATACCTGTCGCAATATATAATCGATATACAAGCATTTTCCTCGAGCAAGTTCGTTCCATTGAAACGAGGATTAACTTGCTCATAATAAAAAATAATGGCCTCTAAAAATCATTGCATTGATCTACTCGTAACATTTTTTTTCCATTTCCACAAGAAAATATGTGCACATAGATGCCAATACGCTTGACAGACAGAAAAAGCAATTAATATCACCCAGCAATAAATATAATTAGTGATATTAAACGCACCGTTTTACATCCCATAAATTATGTGAATTAAATTAAAATGCTACTTTATCTTTCTTGATCGTCCTACTGTCAAATTATGCGAATTGTTTTTACAAAGTGTTTCCTCTTTGACCCTTTTAAAAGTAACTACTCTGAGATACAACAGCGTTGTTTCTGAAGAATCATCGTACTTGATTGGAGACCGTAACGTTTTATAGTTTAAACTCATTTGTCCAGGTGTAATGAGAGAGGCAGGTTCCTGAGAAGGAAAATTATGCGTCTCTCTCGATCTCTCGTGCCTCGCGAGGTTTCGCACCTGCACGCACGTTCCAGTTCTCAGAGTCGCACGGCCTAGATTTTGCTAACTAGTTATGATTCGCTTCTAATCCTCGCTCGCTGTAAGTTCTCGCATTCGACTCGCGACTCATCGATAGTAACAATCATACTGTCGATGAGAAAATACCGATTTTTTTTCGAGGTATCGAAAGAGGCGGGAAGATTAAAAAGTCAACTAGCAAACAAAAGACCAACGAGAGTTAGTCGTAGATAGAAATAACAAAAAGTGTCAATATCAATACGATTGAAATTCGCTTTTTATCAAATTTTTATACCTATAGCTGAATATTTGTTTATCTTCTAACATGGGGATTGTAAAAAGATATTTTGAACTTTCTGCTTGCAAGAAAAAAAAATATATATATATAAAAATTCCATTATTATAAATTATTATTTAATTACATTAAATCTTTTCAGTAAATGTTTATATATCTTATAACCCAAGAATATCTATAATTGTTGTAACTCTTGTAAAATCAATTTAATCTCGTCGATCTCGTAACCAAACACTAACTTGGTCCTACAAATACATTGATTCGCGCGTCTCGATACTTTGTTACGGAATATTTCGCAAGGAAGCATTAGTAGGTAACATTGCACTGGGGTAATAACAGCATGGCAAGTTGCAGTTGGCCATTTGGTTAGAAACCGGAAACCAAACTCCCCCGTCGCGGTGAGACGAAACGAAATTGGCGGAAGTTACGCAGCGAAAACGCCTCGCAGTGCCGTCGCCCATAAATCAGCCTCCCCGGCTGCCCTTTCGCTCTCCTCATCCTCCTATTCCCGTCATCCTCTCGACCTTTCTCTTCCTCGCTCTTATCTTCTTTTATATTATTCTCTCTTTCATTCTCCACAGAATCGTGGAGACGTATCCACTTGTTCGACGGAACGATCGATCATCGGCTCGAACTAGAATTGGTGTGAGCGCAAACCCGATAGACAGACATCGCTCGAAATCGCAATTCTTGATATACGTGGAATTCTTAGTATTCATAAACCAATACTAATGATTATTCAGCGAATGCAAATATCTGTTTGTATTTGCATTGCGAACGAAGAAACAGCCGTGCTATCAACGTTAATTATGCTGGTACTCCATCGAGACGAAAGGAATATGAAGAGTAATAACGATATTATTTATGACTTTAATATATCGCGATAAGAAAGATAAGAAAAAAATATGCTCTAAACTGAAAAATAAATAATATGTAATGAGAAAAATTTCTGGTTAAAAATGAATGAACTAGAAGATTCTGATCATATTAATATATCAGAATTCTGATTATTTTAACTAAAATTGTAACAGATGGACAAACTAGAAAATTCTAATTTGTCCATTTTCAACCAGAATTCCAATGCGGACAGACTCTTTTCAGCGCAGGTGTACGATTTGTGTGTGTGTGTGTGTGTGTGTGTGTGTGTGTGTGTGTAAAAATATCATATATAGATAAATAGAGAAAAATGAGAAATAATGATTTGTTAAAAAAAGGAACGATCGCTTAGGGATTAACATATAACTTCGTCGCCTTCACGCTATAAACCGAAATCGATAGTTCAAAGTACTTGATTACGTGATTGAACGAATTTCAGTGAGAATCCGCCATTTCAATCTTGAGAATGCCTAGTCATGAAAATCGAATTCGAGAGGTTAAAGACGAATTTTGTGGATGCTCGCGCTCGATTGTATACCACCAGGTAACCGATTGCGTCATCACGTCTGAAATATATTCGACCGATTACGTGAAGTAGCGTGGAATCCTTTCCTCAAGAAGCGGAAAAGACAAAGGGACCGCGCTCTCGCGCGATCTGATCTCCGTAACTCAAGGAACATGTATTCAAGGCCTCTCCCTATAATAGGTTTATAAAGATCAATGAGTTCCTGTAAGATGATTCGTTATCCCCTTCATCGATGAATTTTCTTTTCTAAAAAATAAAAAAAAAATAAAAAAAAAATGAAAACTGTGATGTACATATATCACGAATAAAAGTTTTCATCGAACTATAAAGTCATGACGAGGAATGTTTGACAATGTACAGTCTCTATTCTGAGTCGCGCGTTTCACGAGCCTTCGGAAACTTTCGCCGACCAACTAATTAAGGCGAGGAGGAATTCGGTTTATTGCAATTTCGCTTCTGTTCGCGAATTTAATGACGTCGCAGTCTCGCCTATGAGAAAAAGAGTAAAACACGTGTTTCAGCAGTTCTCCATGCAGAAATATAGCAGACACGTGTTTTTATTAAAATTTATAGTTTTATCCTTTTGGCAGAAATAATAACTACTGCAAGAAAAAAACAATGCAAATGTAAAGAGTTACACTTTTAACGAAATTTTAATTTTTCTTAAACGTAGAATGGGATAAGATAAAGTATATTTAAATACTCTTGTATGCAATTTACTCTTTGCTGTATTGTGCTCTAATATCGCAAAAAACACGAAAGAATTGGCGAACGCCATTACATTGATTTTTATCAAAAGTTCTTTCCTTGTACCGATTAGCACCACAGCGGGATGCTATTATTGTTCCCGATTGCACTCGACTACGAGAGAGTAAAATGTCGATTGTAGTCGCGTACATGTTAAAGTCACGCATTGTGTGGAAAGTTTGGGTGTGAGTTCGACCAACTTCTCGATATTATATGTAACAGACGTAACTACTTCGCAAACAATGTTTAAGCACCAGACGGCTAACGTACAGGATCTACATGAAGCGGAGAGTGTCATACAACTGCTCATAAAATACAAAAAAAGGGTCCATTTATAAATGTTTATGTAAAACTATATATTTTATAAAAATCGTGTTTTTTTTTCTACATGAGGTCATTAATTTTTTTGATACTTTTTTATATTCTTTCTGCAACCTTCCAGCCTTCTTTCGCACTTTCTTAACAAAGCAACATTTGAAAGAGCCTAATCTAAAAATTAAGATAAATTAATAATTTTTTTAATGATCTCTATTATTACATCCGATCATTAATTAATAGTTGTAAAAGCTGAGTTTTTTTGAGGTTAAGGTTAAAATCAATTTGACAGAAGCCGGTTTCTTCATGAAAAGTGTGTGCGAAGTTCTTTGCAAACACTACAGTTAAAGAGAAAAAAAATCGATTATTGAAATGCGTCTTGATTCTTGGTTATATTATACTTTTCTATTTTTAAAAGAAGATATTGAGAACTTGAATCAAAGCTTCTACGATTCACGCGGGATTTCGGTCACAGGAATCAAGTTGTCGTGCATATGTGATGTCGAATGTGTCAAACACGTGGCTCGCATTAACGCGAGACACCTGCTTTAGGAAATATTATATTTTTTCTTCCTTGAAAGCGTGAACGAAAAAATTAAAGTTATACTTGCATTGTTA